>MTBK01235062.1_pt1 | contig 138748 bp, 124 predicted proteins | sample 1535981 | NCBI WGS metagenome assembly MTBK01 (sample SAMN06109225, study PRJNA356200) | anaerobic digester metagenome | isolation source: biogas reactors fed with pig manure or primary and secondary sludge | place: Spain | collected 2016-06-30
ACGATACAAACTTTTTGCTATGGGCGGTTACATGGTGAAAGACGGCAACCGTCGCATTCTAAAATTATCACTGGCCATGAAACGCCGGGAGTGGTTTCTTGGGCTTTGGGACAAAACATCACGCTTCTCGTTGCCTGTAACCCTTCCAAAATTGAACCCTATTGCGTAATCTGGGATAAATGCACAACTGCAAATCTACGACGAAAAAGGTGAAGAAATAGCTATTAGTGCTGCTACCCACAAGAACATAGGGGATGGCGATGGAATAGTTGATTCTCCAGAGGTAGGCGCAGGATTGCATCTCAGTAGGCTTTTGAACGATCCCAACATACAAACTGCGTTGAGATCAAAGTCAGTTTCCGAATCCAAAGAAATTCGGAGGGATGGCCGTTTCGTCGCATATAATAACGGAACTGTTCTAGACACAAAGACTAACTTAATGTGGGCATCAAAAGACAATGGCAGTAATATAAACTGGCAAAACGCAAAATCCTATTGTGAGCATTATCGTGCTGGCGGTTATTCGGACTGGAGGCTACCAACTCAAAATGAATTGGCAGCATTATATAGTTTTGAAAATTACGTAACTTACAAATCAACATGTACCTATGTCAGTCTCTTTGTTGACCGAAAATATGATCTCCGTACAACAGAATTGATACGGCTAACTTGCGTGGCTCTTTGGGCTTCCGATACACGTAGCTCCCAGACAGCTTACTTCCATTTTAGCGAGGGTAGAAAATACTGGGATTACCCATCAAATGACGACCGCTTTCGGGCTCTCCCTGTGCGTTCTGTCAAGCAGGGTACTTAGAATTCGCAGGGACTATTGCAGGGCGCTCCCGCCCCTCGGAGAAAAGAAAAGCCGCATAGCACTGCCGGCAGTTAAGGTGTGTCCTTTAAACAAGAAATGACGGAATTGTCAGTTGAGCTTCAGCAGCTCTTCCGGCCGGTCAAACAGGTAATCCGGCGCGGTCGCGGCCAATTTTTCCCGGGAATGCCAGCCCCAGGTCACCGCCACGGTTTTGACGCCGGCCTGCCTGCCTTCTTTCATATCGCCGGTCGTGTCGCCGATGTAATAAATATCCTGCAACGTAACTTTGTATTTCTGAATGACGTGAAGGATCTTGTCCTTTTTGCTCAGCATGAAATCGCACCCCAGAATATCGTCAAAGATCCCGTTGAAATCATACAGGCGCAGGGCTTCCCTGATCGTCGGCGCGTCATTGGACGAGATGATGATCAGGGGATGGTTTTTCTTCAGCTCCTGCAGCACCGGCCGGATTGCGAAAAAAGGCTTCATGTCGGCGTAACGGACTTTTGCCAGAATGTCCACGGACGCATCTGAAAACTTTTTCATGTCCACGCCCTTGTCTTCGAGCGACTGGTAAAAGTTGCCCTCAAAAAGCTCCAGGAACTCTTCCCGGCCGCGCGCGAGCGGCCGGCCGATCGCGTTGAGACAATCGGTCACGGTTTTTTCATAAACGTCCAGCGAATCCACCAGAACGCCGTCAAAATCAAAAAGCAGCAGTTTCATTTTTCCCCTTTTTGCAGGCGGGCAATGGCCGCCGGGAAGGGCGGCGTCAGGACGCCTCTTTCCGTGATCATCGCCGTAATCAGCCGCGCCGGCGTTACGTCAAACGCCGGATTGTAAACTTTCACTCCCTTCGGGGCGATTACAACGCCGCGAAACATCGTCACTTCGTCCGCCTGTCTCTCTTCAATGGGAATGTCCTCTCCCGTTTTGATCGAGAAATCAAACGTGGAAACCGGGGCGGCAATATAAAAAGGAATCCGGTGAACCCGCGCCAGAACGGCCAGCGGATACGTCCCGATTTTATTGGCCGCGTCGCCGTTGGCCGCGATGCGGTCGGCGCCGACAATGACCTTGTTGATTTTTCCCTGACGCATCAGAGCTCCCGCCATGTTGTCGCAAATCAGCGTTGCGGGAATTTTTTCCTTCTTCATTTCCCAGGCGGTAAGCCTCGCCCCCTGCAGAACCGGACGCGTTTCATCCACATACACATGCAGCTTCCTGCCTTCGGCCGCGGCCGCGCGGAGCACGCCCAGCGCAGTGCCATAGCCGGCCGTCGCCAGCGCGCCCGCGTTGCAGTGCGTGAGAACATGATCCCCGTCGGAAAAAAGCGCCGCGCCGCGGCGGCCCATCTCCCGGTTGATTTCAATGTCCTCGGCGCAGATGCGCTTCGCCTCCCGGACCAGCTCGCGGGCCGGATTTCTCTTTCCCGAACGGATGACTTCGTTCAGATGCTTTTTCATCCGCTCCAGCGCCCAGAAAAGATTACGGGCCGTGGGTCTGGCGGCTGCGATTTCATCGCAGAGCGCGTTGAATTTTTTTTTGAATTTTTCGCCGGGTTCCTGTGAAAGCGCAAGCGCTCCCAGCGCCGCGCCCATGGCGGCAGCCACACCGATGGCCGGAGCGCCGCGCACCGTCAAATCCCGGATGGCGGCAATTACCCCGCGGTAGTCGGAGCAGACCACCTGCCGCTCCACAAGAGGCAGAGCATTCTGGTCGATCAGGACCACGGCGTTATTTTTCCAGAAAACCGTTTTGATCATGCCAGCATTTTCCTGAGCAGGTCATTCACCATCTGCGGATTGGCTTTCCCCCGGGTCGCCTTCATCACCTGGCCGACAAAAAACCCGAAGAGCTTTTCCTTGCCGCCGCGGTAGTCCGCAAGCTGGCCCGGGTTGGACTCGATGATCTCCGCTATGGTCTTGGCCAGCGTCCCTTCATCGGTAATCTGCACCAGACCTTTTTCTTCAATAATCTCCTGCGGCGTTTTGCCGGTCGCGTACATGTCGGCAATCACTTCCTTGGCGATCTTGCCGCTGATGGTCCCTTCTTCAATAAGACCGATCATGCCGGCCAGGGATTTTGCCGGGATAGGACATGTACGGATACTTTGCCTGTCTTCATTGAGAAACTTCAGGACATCGCCCATGACCCAGTTACTGGCGATTTTCGGCTTGCCGCACAATTTCACGACCTCTTCATAATAATCGGCCAGCGCCTTGTCGGCGGTCAGCACACCCGCGTCGTAGGCCGGAATTTGATAATCGTTCACAAACCGCTCACGCCTGGCCCGCGGCAACTCCGGCATACCGGCGTGAATTGCGGCCACCCAGGCTTCATCCACAACCACCGGCGCCAGGTCGGGATCCGGGAAATAGCGGTAGTCGTGCGCTTCTTCCTTGCTGCGCATAGGGTTCGTCACGCCCTGCGCGTCGTCCCACAGGCGGGTCTCCTGCACAACTTTCTCGCCGCTTTCCACCAGATACTGCTGGCGCCGGACTTCATACTCCAGCGCGCGCTGCACGTTGCGGAAAGAATTCATGTTTTTGAGTTCCGTCCGGGTGCCGAACTCCTTCTGCCCGCTGGGCCGGATGGACACGTTGGCGTCGCAGCGGAAAGACCCCTCTTCCATGTTGCCGTCGCAGATTTCCAGGTACACCAGAATTTCATGCAGGCAACGGAGGTACTCCGCCGCCGCCTCGGGCGAGTGGAGGTCCGGCTCGCCGACAATTTCAATGAGCGGCACACCGGTTCGGTTCAGGTCCACATAGCTTGCCGGGTTATTGTCGTCATGAATCAGTTTGCCTGCGTCCTCTTCCATGTGAATCCGGGTGATGCCGATCTTCCGGGGCCCCTCGCCCGTCTCGATAATAATGTAACCGTGCTCCGCCAGCGGATAGGCGTACTGCGAAATCTGGTAGCCCTTGGGCAGGTCGGGATAAAAATAATTCTTCCGCGCAAAGACGTTTTGCGCGTTGATCGTGCAGTGCGTCGCCAGCGCCATTTTTATGGCGTAGTCCACAACCTTTTTATTGAGCACCGGCAAAACACCCGGCATACCCAAACAAACCGGGCAGGTGTGGCTGTTGGGCGCCGCGCCGAACCCGGTGGAGCAGTTGCAGAAAATTTTCGTGTCGGTTAGCAGTTGAGCGTGAACTTCCAGCCCGATGACCGTTTCAAAATCCATTATAACGCAGGCCTCCTTTTTTCCACGGCGGCACTTTTTTCATACGCCGAGGCCGCTTGCAGCAGCTTCCCCTCCTCAAAATGACCCGCCAGGAACTGGACGCCGATCGGCAATCCGGACGCGCTGAAGCCACACGGCACGGAGATGCCGGGAATCCCCGCCAGATTGGCCGGGATCGTTAAAATATCGGAAAGATACATTTGGAGCGGATCATCCATCTTTTCGCCGATTTTAAAAGCGGGCGTCGGCGTCGTGGGTGTGAGGATGACATCGCATCGGGCAAAAGCCTCGTCGAAATCCCGGCGGATCAGCGTCCGCACCTGCGAGGCTTTGCCGTAATAAGCGTCATAATATCCGGCGGAAAGAGCGTAGGTTCCCATCATGATGCGGCGCTTGACCTCCGCTCCGAATCCCTGCCCTCTGGTCTTCTGATACATCCCGGACAGGTCCCGGGCATCGGCCGCCCGGAAGCCGTACCGGACACCGTCGTAGCGCGCCAGATTGGAGGATGCCTCCGCCGGCGCGATGATGCAGTAAACCGCCGCGCAGTATCTGGTGTGCGGCAGTGAAATCTCCACGATGGAAGCGCCGCACCGCCGGAGGGTTTCCATCGCCTTGTGCGCGGCGGCGGACACTTCCGCATCGACGCCTTCGATGAAATACTCCCGGGGAATGCCGATTTTCCACCCTTGTATGTCGCGGCCGATAAATTGACGGTAATCGGGAACCTCCGCCTTTACCGAGGTGGACTCTTGCGGGTCATAACCGGCCAGGACATTCATCAGGATCGCGCAGTCTTCCACGTCCTTGGTGAGGGGTCCGATCTGATCCAGCGAAGAGGCAAAGGCAATCAGGCCGAATCGCGACACCCGGCCGTACGTCGGTTTCATCCCGACAACACCGCAAAGCGCCGCCGGCTGGCGGATCGAACCGCCCGTATCGGATCCGATCGCGGCGATGCATTCGTCAGCCGCCACCGCTGAAGCCGAACCGCCGCTGGAACCTCCGGGAATACGCTGGAGATCCCATGGATTGCGCGTGGGGCCGAAAAACGATGTTTCCGTGGAAGACCCCATGGCGAATTCGTCCATATTGGCCTTGCCGACGAAGACCGCGCCCGCCGCGGCCAGCTTTTCCACCACCGTCGCATTGTAAGGCGGCACAAATTGACGCAGACTGTATGAACCGCACGTAGTGGGAACGCCGCGGGTGCAGACAATATCCTTGAGGGCGATGGGGATGCCGGTTAAAGGCTGAATCTCTCCTTTTTTGATCTTTTCATCCGCCCGGGCGGCTGCCGCCAGCGCCTCTTCCTTCATCAGGCGGATGTAGGAATGGACGAAGCCTTCCACGGCGTCGATACGCGAAAAAACGGATTCGGCGATTTGCAGAGCCGAAACTTCGCCGTTTCTGATTTTTTCCTGCAATGCATGAATGGTTAACTGGTATAACGCCATAAACTCCTCAACAAACTGGCAGCGTGTTATTCAATCACCTTGGGGACCCGGAAAAATTCACCGCGCGCATCCGGCGCGTTGGCCAGCGCGGCGCCCGACTCAAGGGATGGAGCCACCCGGTCCTCACGAAACGCGTTGGTCACGGCCACCACGTGGCACATTGGCGCTACCCCGGCCGTATCCAGTTCGTTTAAATGATCGATGTAGCGCAAAATGTCATTGAGCTGCGCGGTAAATTTTTCCTTTTCCGCCTCCGATATTTCCAGTCGCGCCAATCTGGCAACATATTCGACATCCGCGGGTCTGAGTTTCAACATCTCCTCCTAAAACACATTCCAGTAAGGTTTCATTCCCTTGATCACCGCTTGAATGACCGGTTTGTTTTCCTCGTCGGCATGCTGCTCCAAATCTTCCAGCTTCCGGTGCGTCCAATGCGTCTCGTCAAACATCTCTTCCAGCGTCGCCTTGGCCGAGCGGGCCAGCCCTGCCGCATGATAACCGCCTTCCAGCACACCGACCACACGTCCCGAACAGCACCGGTCGGCAATATTGAGCAATACGCGCGCCATCGCCGCAAACCCATCGGGCGTGACGCGCATGCCGCCCAGCGGATCCTGATAGTAGATGTCAAAGCCCGCGGAGATCAGAATCAATTCCGGCGCAAAGGCATTCGCAATCGGCTCCAGAATCCTGCGAAATGCCGAGACAAACGTCCCGTTGACCGCTCCACGCCACAGCGGCACATTAACCGTGTAACCCATTCCCTGACCCTCGCCGATCTCGTGCAGGCTTCCCGTTCCCGGATAATAGGGATACTGATGCGTGGAAAAATACAAAACCCGCCGGTCGGAATAAAACGTTTTCTGCGTCCCGTTGCCGTGGTGCAGATCCCAGTCGACAATCAGGATTTTTTTCAGGCCGTGCCTTTTCATGGCGTGCATCGCGCCGATGGCGACATTGTTAAAAATACAGAAGCCCGCGGAATTTCCGGCGCCCGCGTGATGGCCGGGCGGGCGCACAAACGCGAAGGCGTTGTCCGCAGCTCTGGTCATGACTGCGTCGATGGCGTTGAGCATACCGCCTGCGGCCAGTTTGGCAATTTCATAACTTTCCGGTCCGGCGAGGGTGTCGGAATCGAGAAAAACGCAGTTCTTCCCGGCGGTGCGGGCAATCTCCTGAATGTAAGGCAGGCTATGGACATACGCGATTTCTTCGTGGGAAGCCTCGCGGGGTTCGATGCTTTCATATTTCCAGGACATGTGCGGATTCTCCAGCATCTCATAAACCGCCGCCAGCCGCTCGGGGTTTTCCGGGTGATCCATGCCGGTTGCGTGCTGCAAGTAACGGCCATCCTTAACAATTACAGTTCTCCGGGGCATGCGCGCTCTCTTTCCTGTGTTATGGGCGCTCGTGTATCATATGTTATGGGCGCTCGTGTATCATATATTTTTTTCATGAGCAACATTCTTGCGGATTCCTGTGGCAACAGCTGAGGCCGACAGGGACACGATCGGGTTCGTGCGGTCGTTAGATGCCGCCTTTCAATCATTTATGGAAAATTTGTCCGACAGCAGAAAAAATGATGTTCTTCCTGAGTTGCAGGCCTTTCTTTTGGAGAAGAAACTGGCGCGGGAAAAGAATGTCTTTTTTTGTGCTTTGTGGGCCAGTAAATTTTTGGTTCTGATCTGTGCCGATCGCCATCCGCTGTTGACAATGATTCTTGAAAATCCTATAAGCATCAGGCGGACTTGTGTCCGCACGGACTGTTCCACAAACCCAGACCCGAGGAGGAAAACATGACCCGCATCAAAAATCGTCCGAAGCACAGCAACAAACTGCTCAACGCGATCAGAGGCCTGCTCGGGCACAGAGCCGCCTGGCTTTATCTTCTGCTGGATGAAGCGCAAAAACGGGGCGTCGAAACGGAAGAATTTGCAAAATCGGCCATTATGCGATGCGGGTGTTTTCAGGGGAAACAGATGACGGATACCGCGGGCACCCAAAGCTTAAGGGGTCTCAGGAAAACCCTTTTTACCCTGCCGGCCAGACTGGTGTTTGAAATGAAACTCCTGGCCTGCGACGATGACCGCCTGGACATCGATTTTCATTATTGCCCGCTGGTTGCCGCCTGGCAGGAACAGGGCGCCTCGGATGAGCAAATCGCCGTGCTTTGCGACATCGCCATGCAGGGCGACCGGGGCATTGCCAGTTCCTTCGGCTGCGAACTGGTCCTGGGGGAGACCATCGCCAACGGCCACGACAAGTGCGAGGTCCGGTTTCGCAGAACCGGCTGATCCCCGGAGAGCTCCGTCACCGCTTGTTTTATTGTGTCATCCGGGTTGATTCCCTTTTAATAGGCCTGGGCGTAAATCGCGATCATGTCTTCTTTGGTCATCTTGCGCGGATTGTTCTGAAGCGGCCGGGCCACTGTCATCGCCACATCCGCCAGCGCCGGGAAATCCTTTTCCTTCACGCCGAAATCCCGGATTGCGTCGTCAATGCCGCAATCCACGATCAGCTCCTCTACGGCTTCCACCGCCAGGCACGCGGCTTCACGATCGGACAGTCCTTCCGTGCATTCTCCCATCGCGTCGGCGATATCGGCAAACTTTTCCACGGCGCCGGGCAGATTAAAGGCCATCACCGGCGTCAGCAGAATCGTGTTGGCCAGACCGTGGCTGACGCCGAACCTGCCGCCCAGCGGGTACGACAGGGAATGAACCGCCGTCACCCCTGCGTTGGCAAGCCCGATGCCTGCGTAGAGGCTGCCCAGCAGCATCCTTTCACGCGCGGCGATATTCGTTCCGTCATGAACACAGGCGCGCAGGTTTTCCGCAATGAGCGAAATCGCCTCCAGAGAAAACATCCCGCTCAAAGGCGACGAGTTGATCGAGGTGTAGGATTCGACGGCATGACACAGGGCGTCCATTCCCGTCTGCGCCGTGGGCGCGGGCGGCAGCGACAGCGTCAGCTCCGGGTCCAGAAGCGCCAGCTCCGGGTAGAGGTGCGGACTGTTCATGCCTTCCTTCTTTTTCAGGTTTTTCCGGACAAAAACGGCCGTAAAAGTCACTTCGCTGCCGGTTCCGGCGGTGGTGGGAATCATGATTTTGGGCAGCCCGGCTCCGGGAACTTTATTCAGACCCAGATAATCCGCGGCCACGCCCCTGTTCGTCGCAAGAACCGCGACGGCCTTGGCCACGTCCATTGCCGAGCCTCCGCCGACGCCGATCACGATGTCGCATTTGTTTTTGACGGCCAGCGCCGCTCCTTCATCCGCCAGTTCGATGCGGGGCTCCGGCTCCACCTTGTCAAAAAAAACAAACTTGATCCCGTCGGATGACAGGAGGGCCGCGATTTTTTCATGCAATCCCGTCTTCGCCAGATTTTTATCGATGACCACCAGCGGCTTTTGTCCATTATGTTCTTTGACATGCTCGGCCAGCGCGGCCAACGATCCGCTGCCGAAAACAATCTTTTTTGCGCCGGTAAACGAAAAAATCTTCCTCATGATAAATTCCCTCCATCTTTTGGTTTCAAGGTGCTGCTGCTTTGTAACCTTCGGGTGTTTTCTTTCATGACAAATCAATCCCGATGTCAAGTTTTTTTGTGCAATGCGTGCCATTCCAGCTTCCGGCAAATGCCGCGAATCATCTTGACTTCCCGCGACAGGAGCCTGGCGCGCGAAAAAAAGTGCCTCACATCCAGCATCCAGCGTTCCGGGTTTTGCGGATTCAAAAAGCCGATTGTGGTCAGAAGTTCCCGAATCTGGCCATACATCCCTTCCAGTTCGGAGGCGAGCGCCAGTTTCTGCGCCGCCTGGAGAGCGACACCTCCTTCCGGCGACGCGGTGAAGATCTCATAGCAGAGAATCATCGCGGCCTGGGACAGGTTCAGCGAGGAAAATTCGCGGGAAGTCGGTATCGTAACCACACTGTGGCACAAACGAAGCTGATCGTTGGCCAGCCCCGTGTCTTCCGGGCCGAACAGGAGCGCGATTTGATTGTTCTGCGACAGACCGGCGATCTTGAGCGCTTCCGCCCGTGGTGAAACAAACGGCCCCCGGGCCTTGCCCAGACGGGCGGTGGCACCCACGATATATTGGAAGGCGCTCAGAGCCTCTTCGATGGCATCGCAATACCGGATCGAATCCAGGACATCCGCAGCCAGATGCGTCGAACGCCGCTCCATTTCTTCGCGGTCAAGGCTGTTTTCTCCAACGACCACGATTTTGCTGATCCCCATATTTTTGGCCGCCCGGGCCACCGAACCGACATTGCCCGGGTATTTGGGTTTATACAAAACGATGCTGATGTTTTTTGTCTTGGCTGCGAGCCGCATGACCGGTCACCTCCGCAAGTGTGCCTGCCGCAGTAACTGAATTTTATAAATTAGCATTTGCGGCAGCTCTTAAATTTTGTTATTTCCTCCGTATGAATCCGGATATGCTTTTGCTTCAGCAGGGCGCACGCGCCCTGGGCGTTGAACTCGACGGGACGCAGCTCGACCGGTTTGCTCTTTATCAAAAAGAGCTCCTGCGGTGGAACGCCAAAATCAATCTGATTTCCAAAAAAACGGCGGATGAAATCGTGACCCGTCATTTTCTGGACTCTCTGACCGCCGCCCCGCATATCCGCCCTGAAAACGCCCGCATGGTTGACATTGGCGCCGGAGCGGGATTTCCCGGTCTTCCGCTGAAAATCGCCCTGCCGTCTATACAACTTTGCCTTCTGGAAACCAACCGGAAAAAAGTGTCTTTCCTGAAACATATTCAACGTCTGTTGAATTTGGACGGTGTTTTCACTCTCCAGGACCGGACGGAAAATATTGTCCGCCGGGAGCAGTGGAGGGAAAAGTTCGATGTGGCGATCTCCCGCGCCTCTCTCAAACTGCCCGAATTGATGCCTCTGGGACAGTATTTTCTCGTGCCCGGCGGCCTGTTGATAACTTTTAAAAGCCCGGACGTCTCGTCTGAGGTGGAAGCGGCCTTTTCGAAAGAAAACTCAAGCAATATATTTCAATTATATCAAGAGGATATAAATTCACCTCTTTTGGGTTCGCCGCGCAAAATTATTATTCTGCAAAAGGTAAAATAAAGCAAAAAACCCTTCTCAAAAACCCTTTTTTGTGTTAGCTTTCACACAAGTTTTTCCCGGATGCAATTTTCGAAAGAATTACAAATAATAATGAATAAAATCATATGTATCGCAAATCAGAAGGGCGGCGTCGGCAAAACAACGACAGCGGTGAATTTGTCCGCCTCGCTGGCCGCGGCCAACAGGAAAACCCTGCTCATTGATGCCGACGCACAGGGCAACTCCACCAGCGGCCTCGGCATTGAACGGATACGGTATGAAAAAGAAAATTTTTACCACGCCATGATCGGACAGACATCCCTGGAATCCGTCATTGTGCAGACCACTCTGCCCAATCTCGACATCATTGCGTCAAACCAAGACCTGATCGGCATGGAAATTGAGTTTGTATATCTGGAAAACAGGGAGAGCCGGCTTCGCCAGCTTCTAAAAAACCTGGACCGGCCCTACGAATTCATTATCATCGACTGCCCGCCGTCGCTGGGGTTCATGACCGTCAACGCGCTTGTCGCCGCGGACACGCTGATTGTTCCCCTGCAATGCGAATACTACGCTCTGGAAGGCCTGGGGAATCTGCTCAATACGGTAAAGCTGGTGAAAGCCAATCTGAATCCGCAGTTGGCCCTGGGCGGCATCCTGCTGACTATGTTTGATCCACGCAATACGCTTTCGCATCGCGTGACGGAAGACGTCCGGAAACATCTGGGCGGAAAAGTTTTCCAGACGGTGATTCCGCGCAACGTGAGGCTTTCCGAAAGCCCCAGCCACGGGTTGCCCATTATTTTATATGACATCAAATCGCGCGGCGCGATAGCCTACATGGAGCTGGCGCAGGAAATTCTTCGGGGAGAAAAGTAAATGGCGCAAAAAAAAGACGCTCTGGGCAAAGGCCTCGGCGCTATTTTTTCGGATTTGCTCGAGCAAGACGCCGGCAGGAAAGCGCCCGTCAACACCTGCGGTATTGAGGAATTGCGGCCGAACCGCTGGCAGCCTCGAAAAAATTTCAACGACGAAGACCAGAAAAAACTGGTGGCGTCCGTCAGGCAAAGCGGCATCATTCAACCGATCGTTGTGCGACGGGCCGATTCCGGCTATGAAATCATTGCCGGAGAACGCCGCTGGCGCGCGGCGCAGGCAGCCGGCCTTAAAGACGTGCCGATTGTGATCCGCAAAGCCTCCGATGTGGAAACCGCTGAATTGTCGCTGATTGAAAATCTCCTGCGTGAAGAACTCGGCCCCCTGGAAGAGGCGGATGCCTATGTCACACTGATGGATACTTTTAAGCTTTCCCAGGAATCCATCTCCACCCGGGTCGGCAAAGACCGCTCCACGATTGCCAACATCATCCGTCTTTTAAAGCTGCCGAACAAAGTGAAAACCGCCCTGACGGGAAAAAAGATTACGTCGGGACATGCCCGCTGCCTTCTGGCGTTGCCGTCGTCGGGAGAGCAGGTTGCCGCCCTGGATATGATCTTAAAAAGAAACCTCAATGTCCGGGAAACCGAGAAGTTTATCAACCGGTTAAAACAAAAACCCGCGGGTAAAAAGGCTGTCGTTAAAGACCGTTACATGGCGGACCTGGAAAAACAATTGACGGCAAAATGCATGGCCCGTGTGCAGTTGAAAGGATCATCCAAAAAAGGGACGATTGAAATTTCGTACAAAACCCTGGATGAACTGAATCGTCTGGCGCGCTACCTGTTGGATGAATTGTAGAACAAAACTTATCAACATCTGTTGATAACGTTGTTTGGAAAAGGTTGGTTATGGAATCTGTTTGGGATAAAACCACTAAAATCATTCAGGAAAAGGTGTCAAAGCAGAACTTTGACACCTGGATAAAGCCCATTAAAATTATTTCCATGGAAGACAAATGCGTTCAGTTGTCCGTGCCCAATAAATTTTTCAAGGACTGGTTGATGGACAATTATTTATCCATGATAAAAAACTCACTGCACAACGTGGTTGGAATCAGCGTGGATATCGATTTTATGCTCAGTAAAGATAAGGAAAAAAGGCCCGAAGCGGCCGCTCTGCCTTTTGAACAGGGTAAAAGTCCATCCGCCTCTTCGACTGTCAGAAATAAAAATATTTCCTTCCTCAACAACAATTATACCTTTGAGAGGTTTGTGGTCGGCCCATCCAATCAGTTTGCTCATGCCGCCTCCATTGCTGTCGGCAAGCAGCCGGCGAAAAATTATAATCCTCTTTTTATCTATGGAGGCTCGGGACTGGGTAAAACCCATTTACTCAATGCCATCGGGTTGATGGCCATTGCCTCTCATCCGGATTTGAATGTTATGTATGTATCAGCGGAATCCTTCATGAATGAAATGATCAATTCCATCCGCTACGACCGGATGCCGAAATTCCGGGAAAAATACCGGAACATCGGATGTCTGCTGATAGACGACATTCAGTTTCTCGCCGGCAAGGACAGAACGCAGGAAGAATTTTTTCATACCTTCAACACACTTCATGATTCCGGAAAGCAAATTGTCGTGACATCGGATAAATTCCCGAAGGATATTCCAAATCTGGAAGAACGGCTGCGGTCGCGCTTTGAGTGGGGACTGATCGCGGACATCCAGCCCCCCGAAATCGAAACGAAAATTGCGATCATTGAAAAGAAAATGCACGAAGTCAAAATGGATCTGTCTCCGGCAGTGACGCATTATATCGCCTCGCATGTGGAATCCAATATTCGCGAACTGGAAGGCTTTTTAATCCGGATATCCGCATACTCTTCTCTGACCAACCGGGAAATTAATCTGGATCTGGTCAAGGAAGTTCTGAAAACGCTCGTCAAACACAACAACAAAGAAGATGTGAGCGTGGAGGAAATCGTCAAAACCGTAGCTTCGAAGATGAATGTTAAAATATCGGACATTAAGGCGCACAATAAAAACAAGCACCTGGTCCTCGCCCGGCAGATCTCGATGTATTTGGCCCGTAAGCTGACCAATTTCTCTTACCCCGACATCGGACAAAAAATAGGCGGCCGTGACCACTCCACTGTGATTTACGCCAACAACAAAATACTGAAAACCATCGAGTCGGACGCCGCCTTTAAAAAAATGGTTCAGGAGATCGAAGAGTGTGTTGTCCACAAAACATAATCAGGATCTGCACGCCCCTTCAACAGGAAAAGAAGACCCAAGGGATTGAAACAAGAGCCAAACAAACGGCAATCCACATTTCCACAGGCGTTATTACTACTACTAATAATTTGTATTTAAGAACAAAAAAATAAAAATATGAATGGGAGGCGACGATGGAATTTAAAGTGAATAGAAATATTTTTCTGGAAGGGATTCAGAAAACGTTGGGCATTGTCGAGAAGAAAACAACAACACCCATTTTAAATAATGTTCTTTTACAGGCGGAATCCGGCAAAATAAAAATTAGCGCTACAGACAGGGAGATCAGTCTCATCTCTGATTATGAAGCGGATATCGCGGAGAATGGCGAAATCACCCTGTCGGCTAAAAAGCTTTATGAAATGGTTCGTGAAATTCAGGGGGATGTCGTCCACTTTACCAAAAGCGCCAACAATATTGTGAAAGTAACTTGTCAGAGAGCCGTCTATAAAATACCGGGGCTGCCCGCGGACGATTTTCCCAGCGTTGCCGACAGTCAACAGGTGGAGTTTTTCAACATTCCCGGAACAGTCCTTAAAGATTTAATCAGCCAGACCTCTTTTGCGATGGCCTTTGATGAAAGCCGGAAAAACCTCAACGGCGTGTTGCTGGAAACCACTACCGACGGCAAGAATCACATCTGGCGGATGGTGGCAACAGACGGACACCGGCTGGCGGTGGCCAGAGCGATTACGGCCGATCCGTGTCCGGAACTCGACCGGGGAATTATTATTCCCCGCAAAGGACTTCTGGAAGTGAAAAAACTGGCGGATGTTCATGAAAACGTCAACATCGGCATTCATAAAAATATGTTTGTGATGAAAACGGAAAACACGATTTTAAAAGTCAATCTGGTGGATGCGGAATATCCCGACTATAAACGGGTGATTCCGACGGAAAAGGGCACCAGTGTGACACTGGACAAGGAATTGTTTCTGCACGCGCTGCGTCGCATGAATGTGGTGTCTTCCGAACGTTACAGCGGCGTGATTATATCGTTTACCGCGGATAAAATGACATTGAATTCCACCAACCTGGATGTCGGTGAGGCCACGGAGGAAATTGATATTGCGTATGCCGGAGAAGATATGGATGTCGGATTCAACGTCAACTATGTCATCGACGCAGTTTCGGCCATATCGATTGATAATGTTGTGATGGAAGTGGGTGTCGGTTTGAAACCGACGCTGATTAAACCGGCTGAAGGAGATAATTATTTATGTATTGTTATGCCGTTAAAAATATAAAGAGAATCATCAACAGGTTGAAGGAGTAAAAAAGCAGTTATGGTAGAAATGTACGATGCCGACAGTATTAAAGTTCTGGAAGGTTTGGAAGCGGTTCGCAAGCGTCCGGCCATGTATATCGGTTCTACGGGTAAAGAAGGTCTTCATCATTTGGTGTATGAGGTTGTTGACAACAGCATTGACGAAGCGGCGGCGGGATTCTGTGATTTTATTTCTGTTAAAATCCGGGTCGATAACAGTATTGTCGTGGAAGACAACGGCCGGGGTATCCCGGTGGATGTTCATAAAACCGAAGGCGTTTCGGCTGCAGAAGTCGCCATGACCAAACTGCACGCCGGAGGGAAGTTCGGCGATGGGACATACAAGGTATCCGGCGGTCTGCACGGCGTCGGCGTATCGGTTGTCAACGCTCTTTCCCGTGTCTGCGAACTGGAAGTGCGTCGGGACGGCAAAGTGTATCGCCAGACCTACAAACGGGGCATCCCGGACGGACCGATGCAGGTGGTTGGTAAAAGCAGGGGCCGCGGCACCACCGTCTCCTTTCTGCCGGATGAAGAAGTTTTTGAGGAAACCGAATTCAGTTTTGATATTATTGCCAACCGTCTGCGGGAGCTGGCGTTTCTCAACTCCGGCGTCAAAATTTCCCTGGTGGATGAACGATCGGAAAAAAAAGCGGAATTTTTCTACAAAGGCGGCATTGTTTCTTTTGTGGAATATATCAACCGCAACAAGAAAGTGCTCCACAAGGAGCCGATCTACGTGACCGGCGCCCGGGAGGATTGCTCGGTGGAAGTAGCCCTGCAATACAATGACAGCTACCTGGAAAACATTTTTTCCTTTGCCAACAGCATCAATACCGTAGAAGGCGGCATGCACATGGTCGGCTTCCGCGCGGCGCTGACCCGTGTGTTCAATAACTACGCCACCGCCAACAAAATCATCAAAGACGGAAAGGAATCTCTGCGCGGAGAAGACTTGCGCGAAGGGTTGTCCTGTGTCATCAGCGTGAAAGTCCGCAACCCGCAGTTTGAAGGACAAACCAAAACCAAACTGGGAAATTCCGATGTCCGCGGTCTCGTGGAAGGAATTGTTTACGAGAAAATCGGATCCTATCTGGAGGAAAATCCGTCCGTCGCCAAAAACATCCTCAATAAATGCATGGAAGCCGCGCGCGCACGCGACGCGGCCCGAAGAGCCAGAGAATTGACGCGCCGCAAGAGCGCGCTGGAAGTCGGAGCGCTTCCCGGGAAACTGGCCGATTGCCAGGAAAAAGACCCCGCCTTAAGCGAGATTTATCTGGTGGAGGGAGACTCGGCCGGCGGCTCGGCCAAACAGGGACGCGACCGGAAATACCAGGCGATCCTGCCGCTGCGCGGGAAGGTCCTCAATGTGGAAAAAGCGCGCTTCGACAAAATGCTGCAAAACGAAGAAATCAAGGTGATTGTCACGGCCCTCGGAGCGGGCATCGGCGCCGACGATTATGACGTCAGCAAACTCAGATATCATAAAGTTATTATCATGACGGATGCCGACGTGGACGGATCGCATATCCGCACACTGCTTTTAACCTTCTTTTTCCGCCAGATGCGCGAATTGGTCGAGAGAGGATATTTGTTTATCGCGCAGCCGCCGCTGTACAAAGTGGTGGACAAGAAAAAAGAGTTTTACATCCAGAACGAAGAACAGATGAAAAATTACATTCTGGAAAACGGCGTGAACAAGGTGAACCTGTTTATGGGAGATGGGAGCCCGTTTCCCGTTTCGGGTAACAAATTACTGAACGTCGTCAAAAAAATCACGCGCATCAAAGACCTGCTGGACCGTTTTGAAAAGGATCATCGCAATCGGGATGTTGTCAGGATTACAGCCGGGGATCCCGCGCTGACGGATGAGACGTTTCAAAACGAAAGCGAGCTGTTGAAAATCGCCGGCAGAACCGTTGTCGCCCTGGGCAGCGAAGTGGTGGCGGACTACCGCATTGACGAGGATCCCGAACACGGCGGCTACAAAATGCTTTTCGACATTCGGTATAACGGAACGATCCGTACCACCTGTATCGACCGGGAAATCTTCCGCACGCCGCAGTTCGGCGAAATCCGCAACCTGATGGAGCAAGTTGCCATTCTGGGCGAGCCGCCTTACAGCGACCGGCAGGAAGACGCAGCTGCGCCGGTTCTTCTCCCGACCGCCAAGAGTCTGGTGGATCACATTATCAACCTGGGCAAAAAAGGCCTGACCCTCCAGCGCTACAAAGGTCTGGGTGAAATGAATCCGGAACAGCTCTGGGAAACCACCATGAACCCCGAAAAACGAACCCTTCTCCGGGTGAGTGTCGAAGACGCGGTGGTCGCCGATGAAATCTTCACCACGCTGATGGGCGACGAGGTGGAGCCGCGGCGCGAGTTCATTTATCAAAACGCTATGTACGTGTCCAATTTGGATATTTAACACCGTCATGCGGGCGGCATCCGGGCGCAGCACAGATACCGGCCCGCGCCCGGCTTGTCATGACGACGCCAAGAAAAAATTTCATGCCGCGATGGCAACCAAAGAGAGGAAACACAGAAGATGGAACGAGATATCCACCACAGGCAAACACTGGTGAATATAGAAGACGAAATGAAGAAATCCTATCTGGATTACTCCATGAGCGTCATTATCGGCCGGGCGATTCCCGACGTGCGCGACGGTCTCAAACCCGTGCATCGCCGTATCTTATATGCGATGTCGGAAATGGGCAACCGCTACAACAAACCCTACAAAAAATCCGCCCGCATCGTCGGCGACATCATGGGTAAATATCATCCCCACGGCGACACGGCCATTTATGACACCCTGGTTCGCATGGCGCAGGATTTTTCGATGCGCTATCCTCTGGTGGACGGTCAGGGCAACTTCGGCTCGATTGACGGCGATCCGCCTGCAGCCATGCGCTACACGGAAAGCCGCATGGCCCGCATCACGGACGAAGCGCTGGCCGACCTGGAGAAAGATACGGTCAATTTTGTGCCGAATTACGACGAATCGCTCATGGAACCGTCGATTTTAGCGACGCGCCTCCCCTTCCTTTTGCTGAACGGAACCTCGGGCATCGCCGTCGGCATGGCCACCAACATTCCGCCCCACAATCTGACGGAAATCATCAACGGCACGATCGCCCTGATTCAGAATCCCAAAATGATTGTGGAAGAACTGATGAAATACATTCCCGGCCCGGATTTTCCCACGGCCGGTTTCATCAACGGCCGGGAGGGAATTCTTTCCGCTTATAAAACCGGACGCGGCATTATCCGCATCCGGGCGCACGCGCTCATCGAAAAGAACGCCCGTAACGACAAGGAAACCATCGTCGTCACCGAACTTCCGTATCAGGTCAACAAGGCGACGCTGATTGAAAAAATTTCGGAGCTGGTGCGCGACAAGAAAATCTCCGGCATCGCCGATTTGCGCGACGAATCGGACCGGGAGGGCGTCCGCGTGGTCATAGAACTCAAGCGCGATGAGAGCTCCGCGATCATTTTGAACCAGCTTTACAAATTTACGCAGATGGAAATCTCTTTCGGCATCATCATGCTGGCGATTTCCGAAGGGCAGCCGAAGGTTTTCAATCTCAAAGAAGTGCTCGAAAAATTCATCGCCTTCCGTCAGGAAGTGGTGGTTCGCCGCACACAGTTCGATTTGGCGCGGGCCCGGGAGCGGGCGCATATCCTAGAAGGCTATATCATCGCGCTGAACAATATTGACGAAGTCATCAGGATCATCAAGACGGCCAAAAGTCCCAACGAGGCGTCCGCGGCGTTATGCGCGGCTTTTCATTTGTCCGAAATTCAGGCCAAAGCTATTCTGGAAATGCGTTTGCAGCGTCTGACCGGACTGGAAAGAGACAAAATCGACGCGGAATACGCGGACATCACGGCGCTGATCGCCAAACTGTCCGGCATTCTGGCCGACCCGCGGAAGGTCCTGCAAGTAATCGTCGATGAACTTCACGAGGTCCGGGAAAAATATGGCGATGAGCGGCGCACGGAAATCGTTGCCGGCACCGAAGACATCGACATCGAGGACATGATTGTGGAAGAAGACATGGTGGTCACCATTTCGCACACCGGCTACATCAAGCGCAACGCCGTCAGTCTGTACAAGAGCCAGCACCGCGGCGGGCGGGGTAAGGTCGGCATGGGAACCAAGGAAGAGGATTTTGTCGAAAAAATATTCATTGCCTCCACCCATCATTATCTTCTGGTCTTCACCAGCGCCGGAAAAGTTCACTGGCTGAAAGTGTATCAGATTCCTCAGGCCGGGCGGGCGGCCAAGGGCAAAGCCATGATCAATCTGGTCAGTCTGGCGCCGGGCGAGCGCGTCAGCGCGACGCTGCCGGTCAGGGAATTTGTTTTGGACAAGTTCGTCGTGATGGTCACCCGCAAGGGCGTCATCAAAAAAACCGACCTGGCGGCTTATTCCAATCCGCGCACCGGCGGCATTATCGCCATTTCCATCGATGACGACGACGAACTGGTGGATGTGCAGTTAACCAACGGCGATCAGGATATTTTTCTGGCCTCGCGACTGGGTATGGCCATCCGCTTCCGGGAGGTCGAGGTGCGCGATATGGGCCGGACGGCCCGCGGCGTCCGCGGCATCAACCTGGGCGAAGGCGATGATGTCATCGGCCTGGACATTCCCGCGCAAGACACCTTTATGCTGACGGTATCGGAGAACGGCTACGGCAAATGCACGCCGATTGACGAATACCGCGTTCAGGCGCGGGGCGGCAAGGGAACGATCAACCTGAAGACCGTTTCCAAGATAGGGAATGTTTCCGGCGTTCTGCAGGTGCAAGGCGAGGAGAACGTCATGCTCATCTCCAGCACGGGCAACGTCATCCGGATGAAAGTGCAGGAAATTCCGATAACCCACCGCGTGACCCAGGGCGTCAAGCTGATTGATCTGGCGCCGGAAGAAAAACTCGTCGGATTGGCCCGCACGACATCGGAAGCGGAAGACAAGGACAACACCAACGGCAACGGCGGCGAAGAGACCAACAGAAACGGGGAAGAGAACGGTCCGCCGCCCGCCGAGTCGTAAAATCCGCAAGCGGGGAACGCGACGCCGTTCCCCGCTTGTAAAGCTGCGTCGGGAGTTTTGCGCCCGCCCCCTGTTCCTTCTTGTTTATCTTTCAGCATAACGCTATAATTTCTCCGTGAAAAAATACGAACGGTTCGATCATACCGCCGACCTGGGGCTGGAAATTTGCGGGCGGACGAAAAAAGAGCTTTTCGCCAACGCCGCCCTGGCCCTGTTTGACGTGATGATTCAGGAGATTGACCCTCCGAAAAAAAGAGGCGGAAAAGAACGGGTCAAAACAATAACCGTGCAGGGCGCGGATGTCGGAGATTTGCTGGTGAACTTTTTACGGGAGCTTCTGTATTGGTTCAATGGGCTGGGCTGGGTGCTGAATCGCGCCTCGATTCCGGCCTGCGGCAACAAAAAGCTGGTCGCGCAATGTGTCGTTGAGTCCTACAACTCCAAGCAGCATTTGATCAAAACGGAGATCAAAGCCGTCACATATCATCAACTGTCCGTGGAAAAGACGAAAACCGGCTGGAAGGCAAGAGTGATATTTGATGTCTGAAAGTAAACTGGAAAAACTCGATGACAATCGCTGGCTGTTACCGCAGACAGGTGCCATGCGTGTGCCGGGTGTTATTTATGCCAATGAAAAAATTTATGATTTGCTCCGGCACGACGAAAGCGTCCGGCAGGTGGCCAACGTCGCTCATCTGCCGGGCATTGTCAATTATTCGCTGGCCATGCCGGATGTGCACTGGGGATACGGTTTTCCGATCGGCGGTGTGGCGGCTTTTGATCTGGAAACGGGCATCGTGTCGCCCGGCGGCGTCGGCTATGACATCAACTGCGGCTGCCGTCTGATGACCACCGACCTGACGTTTCCCGACATCCGGGAAAAACTCAAGGATTTGACGACGGCCCTGTATCATCGCATTCCGTCCGGCGTCGGCTCCACCGGCTACGTCAAACTCTCCGGCAAGGATCAGAAGAAAGTGCTGGAAGAGGGGGCGGCCTGGGCGGTGAAGGCTGGATACGGCGCCGCGGAAGATCTGGAAACGACGGAAGACGGAGGCTGTCTTTCCGGGGCCGATCCGGAGCAGGTTTCGACGCGTGCCCTGGAGCGGGGGAAGCAGCAACTGGGCACTCTCGGTTCCGGCAATCACTTTCTGGAAATCGAAGTCGTCGAGGAAATCTTCGATGAGACCGCGGCTCAGATATTTGGTTTGCGCAAAGGCCAGATCGTCATCATGATTCACACCGGATCGCGGGGCTTGGGGTATCAGATTTGCGACGACTACCTGGCGCTGATGGTCAAACACCAGACCCAAACCGGCATCGCGCTTCCCGACCGTCAACTGGCCTGCACCTATCTGTCCTCCGGGCGCGGACAAAACTATCTGGCCGCCATGGCCTGCGGGGCCAACTACGCCTGGGCTAACCGGCAGATTCTGATGCATCTGACGCGGGAGGTTCTGGAAAAGACCCTGCGCGCGTCCCCGCGCGAACTGGGCATGCGGCTGGTATATGACGTTTGCCACAATATTGCCAAAATCGAGAAATTTACAGTGGCCGGGCAGGAGAAAAAACTCTGTGTGCATCGCAAAGGCGCAACGCGGGCCTATCCACCGGGCCATGAAGCCGTTCCCGCCCGTTACCGGAGCGTCGGCCAGCCGGTGCTGATTCCGGGAGACATGGGTTCCGGATCCTATGTGCTGGCCGGTCAGGCCAAAGCGATGGACGAGACTTTCGGCAGCGCCTGCCACGGCGCCGGCCGCGTCATGAGCCGGTCGCAGGCGATCCGGTCCAGCCGGGGCCGGTCCATCAGCCGGGAGCTGGCCGACCGGGGCGTACTGGTCATGGCCGGCAGCAAGGGGACCTTGAGCGAAGAAATGCCGGAAGCCTACAAGAATGTCCATGACGTCGTGGAAGTCGTTCATGACGCCGGCATCGCGAAAAGGGTGGCAAGGCTCAAATCTCTCGCCTGCATCAAGGGATGACCGGCCGGCCGTGGCATTTGACTTTTTGCCGCACCCGTCATAAGAAGCCTCATCAATCCAAAACCGGAGAACGGCATGACGGAAATTCTTTTTGACGCAAACGAAGACTGGGAAAAACGAATTTTATGCAGCGATGAATCCTGCATCGGCACCGTCGGCCCGGACGGCAAATGTCGGGAGTGCGGCAAGCCTTTCGAGGGTGTGCTTCCTGAAGACCACGGTCAAAGCGCGTTACAGACGCCGGATTCGGCGGAAGAAAATCCCGCGGCGCCGGAAGAGGCGGCATCCGATGACGACTGGGAGAAAAGAGTTCTGTGCAGCGACGGCGCCTGTATCGGCGTCATCGGCCCGGACGGCAAATGCAAGGAATGCGGGAAGCCTCTGCGGTAAAAAAATAAGCGCGACGGCTCCCCCTGGAACACGTCGCGCCCATTCTGATGGGCCTATTCTTTCCCTATCCGCGCATTACGGCAGTTCGGAAATCCAGGACGGATCGGCTGCTGGCGGCATCCAGGAAGATTCGTAAAAATCGACGAAAATATATAGAAGGGCGGCGGTTGCGTGTCAAGTGAAAAAAGGCTGCACGGCGACGCGACTTTATTTATTGACAGTCTGAGGAAATTAAAGGTAATGGAGCGCAGGATTCTGAAGGAAGTGCCAAGGTCACTGGTGGGCCTCCCGGACTTCAAATCCGGTGTGGGGCGCTAGAACCGTCCCAGGTGGGTTCGATTCCCATGCACTTCCGCCATTTTATTAGCAAATTGGACCGCGTGGCGATCAGCGCCGCCATCTCCCCTTCCCGGATCTCCATCCGTCCGGCGATCCCCTTCCTGATTTCGGCGACGAGTTTGCGCTTGTGGTCCGAAACCGGACCTTCATAGGGCTCACCGGTACATAATGCTCACAAAATAAACCCAGATTTTCCATTAGCCAATTTGTCGGTTTACGTTGCTCCACGTGGCAAGCCTGAGGCATTGGTCCACAAGCCGCAAAACCAGGCTCGTTTCCTTCGCGGAACAGACAACAGCAGATGATTATTACCGGCGCCACCCTTCCACGCGCCGCCGACAGCCAGGACCATCCCGTGCAAAGGGGTTAAGTTTTTTAGGGCCGATGGTAAAGGCTACGGGCGAGAAGAATCAAAGAAGGTGGCACTTATAGACGTTATAGGCAGAGAAACTGCATTCTTGAGGAAAAGTTTGGATTATTTACGATAAAAGTTGGGGGACAATTTATTAAGAATGACCATTCCCAATATACTGTTTTATTCCAGCATCTGGAAATAGGGGCAGCAACAATGGAGTGTTATTCAATAATACTTGAATAACGTGGTCAAAGTTGGTATGCTATTCAACAATTCTTGAATAGAGAGGTGCAACATGCAAAGAAGCGGCGCCTATATAAACCAGCCAACCGGTTATCGGGCATTTATTCCCGCACCTTTACCTCCCAAGCCAGCACTCAGGTTGGAAAGTGAACTCCAGAATCTGCTTTCCCGTGCCGACATGGCGCTGGCCCGGCTCGACGGCCTGGCCGAAATATTGCCCAATGTCGATCTTTTCATCGCTATGTACGTGAAAAAAGAAGCCCTCCTCAGTTCTCAAATCGAAGGCACCCAGGCTTCCCTGGATGATCTTCTCGCCTATGAGAGCGGTGATAAACTTGAGAATTTAAATGACATAACGGAGGTTGTCAATTATGTGAAAGCGATGAATTACGGTATCGAACGTCTTCAGACCTTGCCGATGAGCCTGCGCCTCATCAAGGAAATCCACGCCATCCTTCTTGAAAGCGTAAGGGGGAGTGAACGGTCCCCTGGTGAATTCAAGCAATCGCAGAACTGGATCGGTCCTCCTGGTTGCACCCTCAATGAGGCCTCCTTTGTTCCTTCACCTCCTCACGAAGCCATGGCGGCCATGGGCGATTTGGAGCATTATTTTCACGGCAAAACAAAATTGCCGATGCTCGTTGACTGCGCCCTGATCCATTACCAGTTTGAAACGATCCATCCCTTTCTCGACGGCAACGGTCGCATGGGACGTCTGCTGACCACCTTTTTCCTGTATTGGAAAGGGGTTATGCATAAGCCGCTATTGTATCTCAGTTACTATTTCAAAAAAAATCGTCAGGAGTACTATGATCGGTTGAACATCGTCAGGAATACAGGAAATTATGAACAGTGGGTCGATTTCTTCCTCAAAGGCGTTGTTGACATCGCGGGTTCCGCCATGGATACGGCAAGGCAGATCCTTGAGCTTCAGTCCAGGCATCGCCGTTTACTATGGGAAAAGAAAATATCATCCCCCATTGCCGTCGGCATTCTGGAGCAATTGTTCTATACCCCGGTCGTTTCAATTGGGCAGACAGCCGATCAGTTTGACATATCTTATCAGGCGGCTTCTACCATTGTGTCGCAATTGGAAAAGGCGGGAATTCTCAGGGAAACGACGGGGAAAAAACGTGACAAACGTTTTGTGTATAACGACTACCTGGATATTCTCACCGAAGGGACAAAGATCTAATAGAAGGTGCATAGGTGGAAATTTTTCAATTGAGGAAACCTGGATGACGGTTTCCCCAAATTTCCCCCACGATTTTTAGAGGTGGGATTCAGTTAATAATAACGACTTGTTACAAAACGGCGCATACATTCGATTCCCATGCACTTCCGCCATTTTATTAGCAAATTGGACCGCGTGGCGATCAGCGCCGCCATCTCCCCTTCCCGGATCTCCATCCGTCCGGCGATCCCCTTCCTGATTTCGGCGACGAGTTTGCGCTTGTGGTCCGAAACCGGACCTTCATAGGGCTCACAAATTGCTGATGTGTTCGGATGACCTGCACAGGATGGTGAGCAGCTAAGAAATCGCTGTTATTTTATTTAGCATCACAGGACTAATTTTTGCCAACAGGATCATCGTAAACGGTTTTTCTGTCCGCTATTCTCAATATCAGAATGATTACGGAATCTCTGTTTATGGCGTAAATGATGCGGTATGATTCGTAGCGATAACGATCAAGACTCTTAAAGATTTCCTGGAGCGGCTGGACGGGTGGAACGGTTGAGTATGTGATCAGCGACTTGCCGAAGTAAAACGGATGGGCAAATTGGCAGACAAAATGATTCTGCTTGACGAAAATCCGTTTGTATTTTTAATAATTCGTGATTATATTACACAAGATTTTCGTGAAACCATGAAGAGACGATTTTACAAAGTCAGGAGGCGTATAAAAAGTGGATGCAAAAAGGTATGAATTAAATGTTGAGCTGGCGCGAACGCTTAAGGGTGGCGTCATTATGGACGTCACCAATGTAGAGCAGGCCAAAATCGCGGAAGAGGCGGGCGCGGTCGCCGTGATGGCGTTGGAGCGCGTGCCGGCGGACATCCGCAAGGACGGCGGGGTGGCCCGTATGTCCGAACCGGCCATGATTGCCGAAATCAAGAAAGCCGTTGCCATTCCGGTCATGGCCAAAGCCAGAATCGGCCACTTCGTGGAAGCACAGCTTCTGGAAGCCCTGCGCATCGACTACATTGATGAAAGCGAAGTCCTGACGCCGGCGGATGAAGAATGCCATATCGACAAAACGAAATTCTCTGTTCCCTTTGTCTGCGGCGCCCGCAACCTGGGAGAAGCCTGCCGCCGCATTGCCGAAGGCGCGGCCATGATTCGCACCAAGGGGGAAGCGGGCACGGGCAATGTCGTGGAAGCCGTCCGCCACATGAGGGCCATGAACCGCGAGATCCGTCAACTGGCGCAGATGCCGGTTGAAGAAGTGACCGGATTTGCCAAGGCCAACGGCATTCCCTATGAGCTTGCCCTGAAAGTCAGAACGCTGGGACGTCTGCCGGTGGTCAACTTTGCCGCGGGCGGCATTGCGACGCCCGCCGATGCGGCGCTGATGATGCAACTGGGCTGCGACGGGGTTTTTGTCGGCTCCGGCATTTTTAAATCCGCCGATCCGGCCCGCCGGGCGCGCGCCATTGTCAGAGCGACCGCCCATTTCAACGATCCGGAAAAAGTACTGGAAGCGTCGATGGATCTGGGCGGGGCCATGCCGGGCCTGGAAATCGGCCAGATTCCGCCCGAGCAGATTCTGTCCGGGCGGGGCTGGTAGCAAAATTTTTTACCGGGAAGGCGAAAGCCGGACGAAACCGGCTCTGTATTGCCCCGTAACCCCCATGTCTCTTGTCCGCGTCATTGAAGATACGTTTTTTTCCGTCTGCCGCTACTGGGGCGGCCTTCAAAACACTTTTGACTGTTTTGGCCCGGTCCGGGCGATGCAGACGGGGATCGGCTCGGCCGATCTGAACATGGTCTGGAGCGAAGCGCCCCTGACTCGGGAAGACGCGCCCTGGATCCGGCAGGTTGAAAAATATTATGAAAAGGCGTCCCTGCCCTACTGGTGGTGGGTGTTCCCCTGCGCGAAAACCGCGGAAACGATTCAACTGCTCAAAAACGGCGATTACACGTATCTTTTAAGCACGCCGTGTATGCTGGCGGATTTAAGCGAGCTGTCTTTTGAAAAACCCCGCAAAATGTCGCTAACCATCAGACAGGCCGGCAGCAGGCAAGATCTGGCGCTGTGGAAAGAAGTGACCTTTGCCGGTTTTGATTTTCCGGAAAGCGACCGGGCTTCCTATGATCGTTTCATCGGCGCCTTCTCTCCCGATCCCGGTTCTTGCCAAAAAGCCTTTCTGGCGTATGACGGCGGCAAACCGGTCGCCGCCTCCCTGCTTTTTCTGGCGGGCGATGCCGCCGGCCTCTACTTCACCACGACACTTGGCGACTATCGCTGCCGGGGCATCGGCCGGGAGCTGGTGTTGGCAACGCTGCATCACGCCCGCGCGGCGGGTGCCCGCGTTGCCTCGCTTCAATCGTCGCCGGACGGCCTGAGCGTCTATAAAAAGACGGGATTTAAAGAATGCTGCCGCGTGGACATTTACGGCCGGAAGGAGTGAGAGGCCAAAGCGTTTTTTTCAGGCGCTGCTTCCCGCGGCGTCCGGACAGGATTTTGCTTCAGGAGCTTCCCGCCCCGGCTTTGTTTTTTTCTGAGAAAACCGGATCACTTTTCTTGCGGTCCAGACGCGGAGCAACAACACGAGCACAAGACAAACCACCGGCAGCAGGACGGCCAGAATCAATCATCCGCAGGCGTTTCCGGACGCTTGCGCAAAATCCGCCTTTGGAGTAAAGAGAAGCATCTCTCGCAAAAGGATGACAAAGCCATGAAAAAGACGCTACCCACGCTTGCTGCGGAAAGGCTCTACGCGATCGAAAAAGAGAAATTCGTTCCCGTGTCGCAGTATTTCGGCGAGGACACCTTCAGCCACGCGGTCATTAAAGAAAAGCTTCCCAAAGATGTTTTTAAAAAGTTGATGCAGGCGATGAATGAAAACAAATCGTTGGACGAAAAGACCGCGAATGTCGTCGCCCACGCCATGAAGGAGTGGGCGCTGGAAAAGGGCGCGACCCATTTTGCGCACTGGTTCCAGCCCATGACGGGCACCACCGCCGAAAAGCACGACGCCTTTGCCGATCCCTGCGGCCCCGGCGCGGTGATAGAGCGGTTTTCCGGCAAGCAACTGGTGCAGGGAGAGCCGGACGCGTCTTCTTTCCCCTCCGGCGGCATCCGGGCGACCTTTGAGGCGCGCGGTTATACGGCTTGGGACATGTCGTCGCCCGCCTTCATCAAACGAAACGGAATCTCCACGACCCTTTGCATTCCGACCGTTTTCATATCCTATACGGGTCAGGTGCTGGACAAGAAAACGCCGCTGCTGCGGTCGCTGCGCGCCCTGAATCAAAGCGCGGTGGGGATGCTGAAACTGCTGGGGGCAAAAAACGTGAAAAAAGTCCAGGTCAATCTGGGGATCGAGCAGGAGTATTTTCTGATCGACATGGATTACTATTACAAGCGCCAGGACCTGGTGCTGGGCGGCCGGACGGTGGTAGGCGCGCCGCCCGCCAAGGGGCAGGAGCTGGAGGACCAGTATTTCGGCAGCATCAAGGAGCGGATTTCCTCCTATATGCATGACGTGGAGGAAGAGCTCTACAAGCTGAGCATTCCGGCCAAGACCAGGCACAACGAGGTCGCGCCCAGCCAGTACGAAATCGCGCCGGTGTTCGAAGAAGCCAATCTGGCCGTTGATCACAACCAGATGATTATGGAGACGCTGAAGTATGTCGCCAAGAAACATCGTCTGGCCGTCCTGCTGCATGAAAAGCCGTTTGCCAAAATCAACGGCTCCGGCAAGCATGTGAACTGGTCTCTTTCCGACGACCGCGGCAACCACCTGCTCAATCCCGGCAGGACGCCCCAGGACAACATCCATTTTCTCGTATTTTTGATTGCGACGGTCCGCGCCGTTTACAGGCATGCGGATTTTCTGCGCGCGACGGTCGCGTCTTACGGCAACGATCTTCGTCTGGGCGCCAATGAGGCGCCGCCGGCCATTCTCTCTGTGTTTTTGGGCGAACAGCTGACGCGCATTCTGGACAATATTGAAAAAGGAACCGTGCATCAGGCGACGAACGCGGAAATCATCGATCTGGGCATTTCTTCGCTGTCGATGGTCAGCAAGGACTACGCGGACCGCAACCGGACGTCGCCCTTTGCCTTTACCGGCAACAAGTTTGAATTCCGCGCCGTGGGCTCGTCTCAGTCCGTTGCCTGCCCCGCCTATGCCCTCAACACGATGGTGGCCGAAAGCCTGGATGAACTGGCCGAAAAGATCAAAGCCAAGGGCTCGAAGAACATCAATCAGGCGGTCTTCGACGTCCTGAAAAGCGAAATTGCGCTGTTGCGGCCGATTTTGTTCAATGGCGACAACTACACGAAGGAATGGGCGGCGGAAGCGAAAAAGCGGGGCCTGACGAATGAAAAAACAACGCCCGGCGCGTTGAAAGCGCTGATCACCGACCGGGCGTTGAAACTTTATGAAAAATACCAGGTGCTTTCCAATGCGGAGCTGAAGGCCCGCTATCTGATTCACGTCGGGCGCTATATCAAGGATCTGGAAATCGAAGTCAACTGCCTGACCAACATCTGTCTGACGCAGGTGATTCCGGCCGCCGCCGCCTATCAGCAAAAACTGGCGCGGACGATTCTTGATGCCAGAGAGGCCCTCGGATCCGCCGCCGTGACTTCCTCCCAGGCGGAGCTGCTGAAGAAAATTCTTGATTTCAGCAACGACGTTTATATGGTCTGCAAAGAAATCGCAGCCGGAATGCAGACCGCCAAAGCCATGGACGGCGAGCAGAAAAAAGCCGAGATGCTTTGCGCCAGGGTCAAACCGAAAATGGACGAACTGCGCGAAGTTGTGGACGCCTTGGAATGCCTGGTGGATGACGAACGCTGGCCGCTCCCGAAGTTCTGGGAAATGCTGTTTATCTGTTAAGAGGATCGGAGGCTCGGTCGGGCGTAAAGACCCGGCGCGCTATTGCCCCTCTTTGCTATTCTCCTTCTTTGGGATGATTGCGTTCTGTTTAGCTTCCATACGCCAAAAGAACACATTTGTCTATCCGCGGCGTCGCTTTTTCTTTTGCAAGAGGCGCTCCAGGCGATCCAGCCCTTCCCGGATGTTTTCCAGGGACGTGGCGTAGGAGAAGCGCAGAAACCCTTCGCCCCCGCTGCCGAAGTCAATGCCGGGCGTCACACCGACCTTCGCTTTTTCCGTGATCCGGAAAGCCTCCTGATAGGAGTCGGAAAAAAATCTGCGACCGTCGGCAAATACGTAAAACGCACCGGTGGGTTCGACATGGATCACAAAACCCATATCCGTCAGGCGTTCCAGCATGTAGCGGCGGCGTTCATCGTAGGTCCGGATCATGTTCCGGACGGCCGTCTTTGTTTTCGAAAGCGCCGCAATTCCCGCCCATTGAATGAATCCGCCCGCCGAAATCATGAAATTCTGATGGATGCGCTGCATGACCGCACTGAATTTTTTGGGAAAGATCAGGTAGCCCAGACGCCAGCCGGTCATTGCGTAGAGCTTGGAAAAGCCGTTGATGACAAAAGCCCGGTCGGTAAACTCCAGGATGGAGTGCGCCCGGTCCCGATAGACCAGCCCGTGGTAAATTTCGTCGGAAATAATGTACGGCGCGTCAAACCGGGCAATGTCCCGCAGCTGTTCTTTGTTCATGACAATGCCGGTCGGATTGCACGGAGAATTGATCATGATGCCTTTGGTCCGCCGGGAAAGCTTTTTGGCGATGTCCTGATGCCGGTATTGAAATCCTTCTTCCGGGTAGGTTTGAATTTCCCTGAGTTTGCCGCCCGCTGCCAGAATGAAATTTTGATAGCAGGGATAGCGCGGGTTGGAAACAATGATTTCATCGCCGTGGTCCAGAAGCGCGAGCATGGCAAACAGCAGAACCGGCGACGTTCCGGTGGAGACAAGGACCTGGTCGGGCGAAATGGATACGCCGTACTCCTTCCGATAAAAATCGCAGATCGCCTGACGCAACTCAAGAAGCCCCAGCGCGTGTGTGTAACGGGTTTTGTTGCTTTTCAGGGCGGCGATGGCCGCGGCGCTGACCGCTTTCGGCGTCGGAAAATCCGGCTCGCCCACTTCCATGTGGATGATGTGTTCGCCTTTTCGTTCCAGCTCTTCGGCTTTGGCCATGATGTCCATGACGATAAAAGGCGTGAATCCGGAAGCGCGTTTTGAAATCATACAATCCTTAATTTATTTGCAGCAAACGGGCTTTTTCGTTCAGCCGCCACGGCGCTTTGCCTGTCGGTTTGGTTGTGCCGGCTGGAGCGGCCGGCTTTCTTGCGGCTTTTATTTTCGGGGAGGTTGTTTTCATTGGTTGCCCTCCTTGAGGCAGGAGAAGAGAATCTTGACACGACGCTTCGATTCATAATTACCTGAAAAAAAGGCTGGTGTAAAGGACGCAAAATTGTTGCCGACAGCCTTGTTCAGCGAACCTTCAGGACGATCTTGCCGATATGAGCGGCCGATTCCATGAGGGTATGAGCCTGCGCGGCTTCGGCAAGCTCAAAGACGGCGGAGATCAAAACCTGCAGCTTTCCCGCGTCAAAGAGCGGCCAGACGTTTTTGAAAAGGGCTCGAGCGATGGAGGCCTTTTCCTCCAAAGAGCGGGGACGGAGCATCGAGCCGGCGAAGGTCAGGTTCTTGGTCAAAATCGGCAGACAGTCCAACGTTGCTTTAGCGCCCTGCAGGAAGGCGATTTGCACAAGCCTTCCGTTTCGGGTCAGAAGACTCAGGTTCTTCTGAATGTAGGGGCCGCCCACGAAATCCAGAATACAGTCGATACCCCGCTTTCCCGTCAGGCTTTCGATTTCCTTCGCCCAATCCTGTGTCGTGTAATCCAGCGCAACATCCACCCCCAGTTTTTTCACGGCCTCCACTTGAACGGCGCCGGCCACGGTTGTAAAGACGGAGGCGCCGAAGGCTTTGGCCAGTTGGATGGCGGTATGGCCGATGCCTCCCGCGCCGCCGTGAACCAGAAAATTTTCTCCGGGCTTCAGCGCCCCGCGCTCGAAGACATTGGACCAGACGGTGAAATAGTTTTCCGGAAGCGCAGACGCCTCCGCCAGGGAAAGACCCCGCGGAACCGGCAGGCAATGGAGGACGGGCACGGCGCAATACTCGGCATATCCGCCGCCGGGAACAAGCGCGCAAACCGAATCTCCGCTGGTCCATTCCGTTACATCGTCCGCGACGGCCGCGATCCGGCCCGCGACTTCGAGGCCCAGAATGGGAGACGCATCAGGTGGCGGAGGATATGCTCCCATGCGCTGGAAGATGTCCGGACGGTTAACGCCCGCGAAGGCGACTTCAATCAGCGCTTCGCCGGGTTTGATTTGCGGCACGGGTCCATCCTGCAGGGTCATGCAGGAAGCGGGGCCGCCTTTCCCGTGGTTGATATATTTCATAACTCCTCCGCCTTTTCCAAAATGCTCACGCCTGGACCACCGGTGATTAACGATTTTTCCTCCCGCCCGCGGGCGCAAGAAGATGTTTTCCCTGTCGTCCGGTCTGTTCAAAATGCCGTCTGATTCTAGCATGCCGGAAAGAAAAAAACACGGGGTCCGGCTGGTCCTGCCGGGTAAAAATCTTGGAATTTCTTTCGTTTCGACAATGTTATTTTCTGTTCATGAAATGTTCTTGACAGGCAATTTGTGTTTCTGTATGATTTGCTACTAGTTTACGTGAAATGAAGCAGATGCACCGGACCTCTTAGCGAGAACTAATAGTGGCGTGGTGATTCTATGGACATGAAGCGCGATTATTATGAAGACATCGAGCTTTTCAAGAGCGGCACTGTTTTGGTTTGGACGATCCTTCTCCTGCTTTTCCTCTTTACGCTGCCTCTCTACCTGCCTTCATACAACATCTATCTGGCCAACATTATCCTGGTGAACGTCATCCTCGCGGTGGGCCTGAATATTCTGGTGGGTTACACCGGCCAGATATCCCTGGGGCATGCCGGTTTTTTCGCGGTGGGCGCCTACGGAACATCGATCATTATGATGCATTTGCATGTTCCTTTTTTGCCCGCCATCATTATGGCTGCGCTGATCGCGGCTTTTCTGGGATTTATCATCGGTCTTCCGGCGCTGCGGCTCGAAGGGCCCTATCTGGCGATTGCCACACTGGGCTTCGGCCTTACCATCATGCATATCATCGGTCGATGGGAAGTTTTCGGCGGCAGAATGGGCATTACCGCGCCGCCTCTTGACCTCGGAATTCCCGGTTCCTCCTGGAGCCTGGTGCTCAAGGGAGACGTACAGATCTACTACCTCATCCTGGTAATCACGATCCTGCTCGTCATCGGGGCGCGCAATCTTATGAAGACAAGGGTGGGGCGCGCCTTCATGTCCATTCGCGACGACGATATCGCCGCCGAGGTCATGGGCGTGAATCTGACGATCTTCAAAACCATGTCTTTTGCCGTCAGCGCTTTTTACGCCGGTATTGCGGGCGGCCTTTACGGGTTTGTCGTTACTTTCTTCGATCCCTTTTCCTTTAATCTGATTCTTTCCATCATTTTTCTGGTGATGGTGGTGGTCGGCGGTCTGGGTTCCGTTCTGGGAGCGATCATGGGCGCCGTCCTGATTACGTATCTGCAGTACGACCTTTTGAAAAATGTGGAAAACCTGCCCTATCTGGGCGGGCTGTTGGTGTCTATTTCCAAGCAGTGGTTTACCGTTATTGGACTGGCCAATTTTTCGGGGATTGCCCTGGGGCTCATCATGATCGTCATTGTGATTTTTGAGCCGTTGGGAATGTTCGGCATCTGGATCCGGATCAAGAAATACTGGAAAACCTGGCCGTTTTAGAAGTCAGCGGGGAGACGTTGCATGTTTGAAATGCTCTTGATTGAAGGTCTGGCCATCGGAGCCTGCTACGGACTGTTCGGCGTCGCCGTGGCCATCATTTACAAAACATCGGATGTCGTGAACTTCGCCCAGGGGGAAATGGGCATGCTGGCCACGTTTGTCGCCTACCATATCCTGATCGCCTATGGATGGCCCTTCTACCTTGCCTTTCCCGCAACCCTTCTCTTTGCTATTCTGCTGGGCATGGCCATTGAATTTTGTTTTTTGCGGCCCGCCAAGGAGCCGACCGTTCTGGGCCTGCTGATTCTGACGCTGGGCGCGGAGATGCTGCTGATGGGTCTGGCCGGCTGGAAATGGGGCGCGGAGCAGAAGGACTTTCCGTTTCTTCTTTCCGTTCACAGGAATATCGAGATTTTTCCGGGCTTCTCCCTCAACGAATGGACAATCGGTGTTTTCGTGCTGACGGCGGTGGTCATGGTGCTGCTGTTTTTGTTTTTCCGTTATTCCAAACTGGGCATCGCCATGCGCGCGACGCAGCAGAATGAAAACGCCGCCAAGATTATGGGCATCAAGGTGGAGCGGGTATTCTCCATCACCTGGGGAATGAGCTCCCTCATCGGCGCGCTGGCCGCCATGTTTTTCGCGGCCCGCTCGGTGCTGGATCCTAATTTCATGATGGAGCCCTTCATGCGCGCCTTCGCCGCCGCGGTGCTGGGCGGGCTCACCAGCATTCCGGGTGTTGTCATCGGCGGCCTGATCCTGGGCATCATCGAGAACTTTTTCGGCTATGCCTGGCCGGAGTGGAAGCCGATCGTGGCCTTTGTGGTCATCATCCTGGTGATTACCGTTCGGCCCAGCGGGCTGTTCACCAAGCATTATGTGAAAAAAGTCTAGGACTTTTTTGCCGGCCGCTCCGCCAACAGGGATCGGCTGGGGCATCCGGGAGATTTTCATGAGCGGAAAGAAAATATCCATCGTCCTTTGCGCCTGTGCGGTGGTGCTGGTCACCGCACTGCTGATTTGGGACACTCCTCGCAACCGGGCGCAGCTGCTTTTGGAAAAAGGGGCGATTGAAAGGACTGCTCACCGGTATTTCAAAGCGGAGCAGGAGGGCGACCGGAAGCAGACCTACGCCCTTCTGGCCCCTTCGTCCGCTTACCGGCAGACGCACTCCTACGAGTCATTTTTGAAGGACATCGCCCAGCACCCGTCGGTGAAGATCGATACCTACCAGATTGTCGGCATCCATCGCCTGCGGGACAACGATCGCCGGGATGAGTATCCCGGAGTGGACAAGCTGGTTCAGGTGGAAGTGGATGTGACCTTTGTCAATGAGGGCAGGAATAATGTTTTTAATTACAGTCTCACTTTTCTCAAAGAAAAGGGAAGCTGGTATAAGGGATGAACCACACAAGGGTTTGAAGGGAAAAGCACCGTCAACACACAAAACGAGCAAAAGGAGGGATTATGAAAAGGGTACTGGTTGCAGTAATGGTTTTATGCGCGGTCCTGATGATTCCGTTTGCGGCCGGCGCGGCCAAACCGGGATTTGACAACAAGGAAATCCGGATTGCCCAGTGGGGGCCTCAGACGGGTCCCGCCGCGGCCTGGGGTTCGGTTGCCAGAGGCAGCGACATTCTGTTTAAAATTATCAACGACGAAGGAGGCATTCACGGACGTAAAATCAAATACTTCGTCCGCGACGATCAGTACAATCCCGCCCAGACCAAGGCCGTGGTCAAGGAACTGGTCGAGCGTGAGGGAATTTTTGCCTTCGTGGGCGGAGTGAGCGCGGCGGCCGGCATGGCGGTCAAGGATTATCTGGCGGACAACAAAGTGATCTGGGTCGGTCCGGCCACGGCCATCAACGAGTATGTTTTCCCCGTGCAGTCCTATCTGTTCGGGATTTACCCCCTGTACGACGACGAGGCCAGCATTCTGACCAAATATGCGGTAGAGAAACTCAAAGCCAAAAAAATCGCATTTTTCTATCAGAACGACGCCTACGGTAAAAGCGGTCTGGAAGGATGCAAGAATCGGATGAAAGCCCTCAAGACGCAGCTGGTGGAAGAAGTTTCCACGGAACCCGGCGAAAAAGACCTTTCCTCCCAGATCCTGCGCCTGAAAAAATCCGAGGCCGATGTGGTCATCATGTGGGTCAATCCCACCTCGGCCGTGATCGCGCTCAAGACGGCCGCGACCGTCGGCTTCAAACCCCAGTGGATATCCTCCAATACGCTTTCCGACTATGTGCTGATGAACAAGATCACCGGCGGACTCTGGGAAGGCGTGATCACCGGAGCGTTTGCCGAGGCGCCTGATTCCAATTCGCCGCTTCTGAAAAAATACCGGGAAGCCGCCAAGAAATACGCGCCGGAAGAACGCTGGGGGACTTTCTACATGGCGGGGATTCTTTTTGCGGAACCGTTGGTCGAAGCCATTAAAAAAGCCGGCCGGAACCTCAGCACGAAAGCGGTGTTGAAACAGCTCAACGCGACGAAAAATTTTCAGGGAATCGGCCCCCCGGTGACCTGGACGTCCAAGGTGCACCAGGGAACGGATTCCATCATGATTCAGCAGTGCGGCCCCAATGCTTCCTACATCACGCTGCAGGACTGGACCGCCAACGAGTTGGCGACCTGGAAGAAGAAATAATTCAAAACGCGCGGGAGAGGCGGGGCAAATCGCCTCTCCCGTGACGATAACCACAGGTTGAGACGGTACGGGTTAAAGGCTTATGGCGCACTTTAAAGTGGAACACCTGAGCATCGCGTTCGGCGGCATCAAGGCAGTCAATGACGTCAGCTTTGAAGTCGAGCACAATAAAATTTTTTCGATCATCGGACCGAACGGCAGCGGCAAGACCACGATCTTCAACATGATCAGCGGTATTTACAAGCCCAATGCCGGAGAAGTATTGCTGGAAGACGAAAATCTGGTCGGCCTGCGTCCGGACACGATCGCCCGCAGGGGCGTGGCGCGGACGTTTCAGAATATCCAGCTGTTCGGCAACGCCACCGTCATGGATAATCTCATGCTGGGCCGGCACATCCACATGAAAACGGGGATTCTCAGCGGCGCTTTCATGTGGGGAAGGCATTCCGCGAGCGCAAAGGAAGAAATCCGGCACCGGGAAATCATCGAACACATCGTTGATTTTCTGGACCTGCAGTCTCTGCGCGACCAGTTTGTGTCCAACCTGCCCTACGGCAAGCGCAAGCTGGTGGAGCTGGGCCGGGCGCTGGCGCTGGAGCCCAAAGTGCTCTTGCTGGATGAACCGTCCGCCGGCATGAACACGGAAGAGAAGGACGATTTGCGCATCTGGATCAAGGACATCCAGGAAGACTATCAAGTGACGATTTTGCTCATTGAGCATGACATGAATATGGTGATGGGCATCTCCGACCGAATTCTGGCCATTAACCAGGGCGTGAAAATTATCGAGGGAGTGCCCGCGGACGTGCAGAAACATCCGGATGTGATTGCCGCCTATCTGGGCGAGGAGGACTAATGCTCTCGATCAAAAATATTGAAACCTGGTACGATCTGATCCGGGCGCTGCACGGCATCTCCTTTGAAATACAGGAAGGGCAAATCGTTGCGCTTCTGGGCAGCAACGGCGCCGGCAAAACCACGACGCTCAAGACGATCATGCGAATTCTGGAAGACGACGATCAGCCGGAAAAAGGCACGATCGAGTTTCTGGGCAAGCGCATCGACCGTATGGATACGGAGGAAATCGTCCGCCTGGGCATCAGCTATGTGCCGGAGGGCCGCGAGGTGTTTCCCGAGCTGACGGTCATGGAAAACATCCAGATGGGCGCCTATACGCGCCGCGATCGCGAGGGCATTGCAAAAGACATTGAAGGAGTTTTCAGGCAGTTCCCCATTTTGAGCGAGCGCAGAAACCAGCAGGCCGGGCATCTGAGCGGCGGGGAGCAGCAGATGCTGGCCATCGGCCGCGCGCTGATGAGCCGCCCCAAGCTGCTGATGCTCGACGAGCCGTCGCTGGGTCTGTCGCCGCTGTTGACCAAGGAAATCTTCAACATCATCCAGCGCATCAACCAGCAGGGCGTGACCATCCTGTTGGTCGAGCAGAACGTGAACATGGCGCTGAAATACTCGCATTACGCGTTTTTGATGGAAAACGGCCGGATCGTCCGGGCCGACAAGCCGGAAGTGCTGCGCGAGGATGACGACGTGAAAGAGTTTTATCTGGGCATTGCCACGGAAGCCTCCGTGAAAGGCTACAAACGCTACCGCCGGAAAGTGCGTTTCCGCTAAGGAAGAAATTATGAAAAAAGAGGAGATTCAAACCCTGCCGCAGGGCCTCAAGTTTATGGTACAGGAGCAGCCGGACCGTGTCGCCATGCGCATGAAGGATTACGGGATCTGGCACGACGTTACTTGGGCCCAGTACCATGAAAACGCCAAAAAAGTCGCCATGGGGCTGCATGCCCTGGGCGTCGGACGCGGCGACCACGTGGCGATTGTCGGCGAGAACAAGCCCGAATGGCTTTTCTCGGCCATGGGCGTCATGTCGCTGGGAGGAATCTTCGTCGGCGTTTACACGACCAACCCGGCCGCGGAATGTGAATATGTCGTCGGCCATTCCGAGTCCGTCGTTTTCTTCTGCGAGGACGAGGAGCAGTTCGACAAGACGCTGGTGTTCCGCTCCAGAACGCCGCATCTCAAAAAATGCATTGTCTGGGATATGGAAGGCCTGAAGCATTTCGACGATCCCATGCTGATGAGCTTTGATGATCTGATGGCGCTGGGCGAGAAGACGGACCGGGAGAATCCCGGTCTGTACGAGAAAATCGTGGCGCAGGGGAAAACGGAAGAAACCGCCTCCATCATTTACACATCCGGCACCACCGGCCCGCCGAAGGGCGCGATGATCGGTCATCAGAATTACCTGTGGATCGCGCAGGCGACGGAAAAAATCACCCGGATGGAAACAAAGGACGAGACCATCTCCTTCCTGCCGCTCAACCATGTCTATGAACAGATCTTTGATATGATGATGCACATGTGGGCGGGCCATATTGTGAACTTCACGGAAAATACGGACACGGTGATGAACGATCTGCGCGACGTGTCGCCCACGCTTTTTCACGCCGTTCCCCGCATCTGGGAAAAATACCACTCCGCCATCGTGCTCAAAATGGCCGACGCGACCTGGCTGAAACGAACGGTCTTCAACCTCGCCTTCAAAATCGGTTCAAAGTACAACACCGTTAAACTGGCGAAAGCCCCTATGCCCTGGTATCTGTACATCGGCTATCAAATCGCATATTTCTGCGTTTTCTGGAAGCTCAAGGAGCGTCTCGGTTTTGACCGCGTCCGTCTGGGATTTTCCGGCGCGGCGCCCATTTCGCATGAGATTCTGAAGTTTTTCCAGAGCATCGGCATTCCCATCCGCGAAGGCTACGGGCTGACCGAGACCACGGGCATCACACACATCTCGGACGCGCAGAACTTTAAGCTGGGGACGGTGGGGCGAAACCTGCCGGGCGCCAAGGTGAAAATTGCCGAAGACGGCGAGATTCTGGTTCAGCACGGCGGCATTTTCCAGGGCTACTTCAAGGAGGAAGAGGCGACCGCCGCGGCGCTGGAAGGCGGCTGGTTCCACACCGGCGATGTCGGGGAAATCGACGAGGAAGGCTACCTCAAGATCACCGACCGCAAAAAAGACCTGATCATCACAGCGGGCGGGAAAAACATCGCGCCGCAGTACATCGAAAACCTGCTCAAATTTTCTCCGTATATAACGGACGCGGTGGTCATCGGCGACCGGCGCAAGTATGTCACGGCGATCATTGTCATTGACGAGGAAAACGTCGTGAAATTCGCTCAGGACCATAAGGTGCAGTACACCACGTTTGCGAGCCTGACCAGGACGGAAGAGGTCATCAAACTGATTTCCGACGAAGTGGACAAGGTTAACAAGCAGGTCGCCCGCGTGGAAAACATCCGCAAATTCCGTCTGCTGGACAAGAAGCTTTACACGGAAGACGGAGAAGTCACTCCGACCATGAAGGTCAAACGCAAATCCATCGCCGAGCAGTACAAGGACGTCATCGAGTCCATGTACCAGGAAGGCGAATAACCCTCCACGTTGCAGGAAAGCGGCGAACCGCCGCCCTTCCGCCTGCCGCAATTTCGAACCGCCCTGGAAAGCCGGAGAAGAAATATGTGCAGCGGCAGTTATGACAGAAGGTTCTGGAGTTTGACAAGGCCTGCGTAGGCAAAATAACCGGCAAAACCGATCAGGAAAACGGCGCAAAGGCCGATCAGCCAGCGGTAAAGCCGGTCGGTCAGCAGGTGTCTGCCCCTGTCCACCGCGCCGGAGATGAAAGAATACCAGGCCAGATCCGCCGAAATGTGACCGGCGAAGAAAAAGGAAATGCCCCACAAGCCGTACTGCCAGGCGTAAAAAATATATCCGATGCCGATCGTCGCCCACCAGATGATCCAGTAGGGATTGGAAACGCTCATCAGAATTCCGCTGACCACCGGATGATTCATTTTGCCTTGCCTGGGTTCCCATGAAAGCCGAAGGGTGGGCAAAGACCGCAGCATTCCCGCCGCCATCCAGACCAGAATGACCGCGCCCGCCAGCGCGCTTGCCACAAAAACAGCCGGCATCCGGAAAAACGGCGCCAACCCCAGGAAAAGAGCGATCACCAGCGTCAGTTCCAGAATGGCATGCCCGGCGATCAGAAGCGGCCCGGCCCAAAAACCCCGCCGGGAGCTTTCGCTGATCGTCGCGGTCAGAAGCGGCCCCGGCATCAGCGCGCCGGAAAGCGCGATGACAAACGAGGAGGCAAAAATGGTGAGCAGGGTAAACAGCATGGATATTGCTTTCTTTAAGCGGGACCGTTCCGCGCCGCTGACGGGCAAGTCCGGCCCGGCTGTTTTGGTTGGCCGGGCTTTGGATATGTACCACAAGTGAGATAAGAAGTCTTCTGGATAAAATTCGTCAGGGAACGCTCGTGATAACCTGAAGGTCGCGAGCCGTTCCCTGCCATTGCGGCGACATTCATCAAGTCTTCTTTGACAGGTCGGTTAATAAGTGCTATTGACTGACCTGTCAAAAAACTGATCGGGAGGATTCCATGAAAACCAGCATTAAATACTCCGAAGATATTGTCCCTATTACCGATTTGAAAGTCAATCCGGGCCGCATTGTCAATCAGGTCGAGAAAACCCGACGGCCGGTGCTTTTGACCAGCCGGGGGCGAGGGGTGGCCATTGTCGAGTCGGTCAAAGATTATGAGGAAAGAACGGAAGAACAAGCCTTCTTGCGCGGAGTAGTTCAGGGTCTTGTTGATATTGAGGAAGGTAGAGAAATCAGCCTTGCCGAAGCGAAAAAGCGCCTGGGATCGGGTAAATAATCATGCCGCAGAAAAAGCCGATCACTTTTGCGATTTCAGCCTTTGACGACCTGGAGACCATTCGCGCCTGGTATCAGGATCAGCAGGTGCCGGAGGTCGGCGGGCAATTGACTGAAGAAATTCTTGCGCAGATCGAGAGGCTGGCGGATTTTCCCGAGAGTGGCCGGGTGGTTCCGGAATTCGGCATTGCCAACCTGAGGGAAATCATTTATCTTCCTTTCCGGATCGTTTACCGCCTTGATGGAAACAAAGTAAAAATCGTGCGGATTTGGCGCAGCGAAAGACTGCTCACGATGCCTCTTTAATAAGGGTGAATCTATGGATGGAAAATCTTTGAACATATCGGATGAGAAGCTCAACCAATTAAAAGAAATCCTGCCGGAAGCTTTTAGCGAAAATAAAATCGACTGGGAAAAACTCAAAGCCGCGCTGGGCGACAATATCGAATTTAAAAATGAGCGCTATGTGCTCAACTGGGCGGGAAAATCCGACGCCTTCCGCGCTTTGCAGGCGCCATCCACGGCGACGCTTGTGCCTGTCAAAGAAGAATCCGTAAATTTCGAGGAGACGGAAAATATATTTATCGAAGGCGAAAATCTGGAAGTTCTGAAAGTTTTGCAGAAAAGTTATTTCGGCAAGATCAAAATGATTTACATTGATCCGCCCTACAATACCGGAAACGATCATTTTATCTATCCCGACAGATTTACGGAGTCCAGAGAAGAATATCTGAGCCGAATCGGCAACAAGGACGAGGCGGGCTTGATGACGCGCGAAGGCTTGTTCCGCAAAAACAGCCAGGACAGCGGACATTATCATTCCAACTGGCTTTCCATGATGTACCCGCGCCTGTTTCTGGCGCGCAATCTCCTGCGCGACGACGGCGTAATTTTTGTTTCCATTGACGACAACGAGGTGCATAATCTCAGATTATTAATGAATGAAGTGTTTGGAGAGGAGAATTTTGTTGCAGACATAATATGGGAAAAAAGATTTACGCGAAACAATGATGCTAAATTAATGTCTTCCGTATATGATCATACGCTGCTTTTCAGAAAAAGTGAATCGTGCGCAATTCTACGTGAGCCGAGAACAGAAAAATCTAATGCCATTTATTCAAACCCAGATAATGATCCTCGTGGTGATTGGACAAGCGTTTCTTATATTAGCCAAAGAAGTTTAGAAGAACGTCGTAATCTTTCCTATCCAGTATTCAACCCAAAGAAAAAAAAGTACGTAAAGCATCCCACAAATGCCTGGAAATACAGTAAGGAACAATACGAATTGCATCACAGTGAAAACAGACTATATTGGGGCAAAGAAGGTGATTACGAACTTCCACGATTAAAGCGATTCCTTTCTGAATTGAAAGAAGGAATTGTGCCTATCAATTTCTGGAATTATAAAGAGACTGGTACAATTGACGATGGAACAAAAATAGTCGACTTGCTGTTAGGTAAAGGCGTGTTTGATTATCCTAAACCAACGACTTTAATTAAGCGAATGCTAGCAATGACGACAACAAATAACGATATCATCCTCGACTTCTTTGCCGGTTCCTGCACCACTGCCCACGCCGTTCTTGCGCTCAACAAAGAAGACGCTTCGACAGGCTCTGCAAAGACCGGCAACCGTAAATTCATCTGCGTTCAATTGCCGGAAAAATGTGATGAAAGTTCTGAAGCTTTCAAAGCCGGTTACAAAACCATCGCCGAAATTGGCAAGGAGCGCATCCGCCGCGTTATAAAAAAAATCAAGGAAGAACAGGAAGGCAAACTCGATCTGGACGGCAACAGCGAAAGAGATTTGGGCTTCAAAGTATTCAAACTTCAGGAATCCAACTTCAAAATCTGGCGGACCAATATCGAAACGGAAGAAGAACTGGTTGCGCAAATGCAGCGGCATCTGGAGCCGCTGGATGAAAACGCCAAGATTGAAGATGTGCTTTATGAACTGCTTCTCAAAGCCGGCGTATCATTGACGGCAAAGATTAAGAATGAAAAAGGGTTTGTTCTTGCCAATGATGACGAAGTTGCTCTGATGCTGGAAAAAGCCGATGAAAAGATTATCAAGCAAATCATCGCCGCAAAACCGAAGAAAATTTTCACGCTCGACAGACTATTCAAAAACAACGACAAACTCAAAACCAACACCGCCCTGCAAATGAAAGACGCAGGCATTGAATTTAAAGTCATTTAAACCCGGCATGAACCAAGCGGCGCGATTGGAGATCGCGCCCTGCAATGGTGGGTGTAGGGATTGTTCACCGAACAATCCGAAAAACAAACATGCGGCGCATTCAGGGAATGCGCCCTACATCTATTTCATGCGGGGACGGCTCTCCGAGCAGTCCGCAATAATTAACGGCGCGGAGATCGTGCCCTACCAAGGCTTAAAATAAAATGAAATTCCATTTTGACCCTGATCAACAATTTCAGCACGATGCGATAAATTCTGTTGTCAGTGTTTTTGAAGGCCAGCCGTTGAACCAAGGCGGCTTCGATACTTTATTCGGCGACGCGCTTTTTCAGGACGCAGGCGTCGGGAATCGTCTTATTCTTGACGAAGATCAAATTCTGGAAAACGTCAATGCCGTGCAAAAAGCAAACGGACTTACTGTTACAAATAGCCTGGACGGCATGAACTTTTCCGTGGAGATGGAAACAGGCACCGGAAAAACCTATGTTTATCTGCGCACAATCTACGAACTGAATAAAAAATACGGCTTTAAAAAGTTTGTGATTGTTGTGCCGTCCATCGCTATCCGCGAAGGAGTGCTGAAGAATCTGGAAATTACATTCGATCATTTTCAAAATCTTTACGACAAAACGCCGGTAAATTATGTTGTCTATGATTCCAGGCGAGTCTCCGCTCTCAGAAACTTTTCCGACAACAACAATATTCAGATATTGGTCATCAATATTGATTCATTCGCCAAAGACGAAAATATCATCAATAAACCGAATGACCGGTTGACAGGGAAAAGGCCCGTGGAGTTTATTCAGGTGACCAGACCTATTGTCATAGTGGATGAACCGCAAAACATGGAAACGGAAATCAGAGCAAAAGCCATCGCCAATCTAAATCCGCTTTGCACCTTGCGCTATTCCGCAACGCATACAAACCGTTACAATATGGTTTACAGTCTTGATCCGGTGAAAGCCTATGATTTGGGTCTGGTCAAGCAGATAGAAGTTGATTCGGTCGTTACGGAAAATGATTTTAACGAGGCCTTTATTGCCTTGGAAAAAGTTACGGCGACAAGAACAAGAACATCAGCGAAAATAAAAATAGATGTCAACACTGCCGATGGCGTCAAACGCAAAACTGTAACCGCTAAAGTCGGCGATGATTTATATGAGTTGTCCGGCAAACGCGAAATTTATAAAAGCGGCTGCATTATCAACGGCATTGATGTTGGCGATGGTTTTATGGAACTTTCCAACGGCGAAACGATTTATACAGAGCAGGCAAGAGGCGGACTCACTGATGACGTCATGAAAGTGCAAATCAGAAAGACTCTCGATGAGCACTTTATAAAAGAAAGAAAGTACAAGGATAAAGATATAAAAGTGCTTTCTCTTTTCTTTATTGACCGTGTTGCCAATTATCGCAGTTACGATGCGAGCGGCAGCACCGTGAAAGGTAAGTTTGCCCGGTGGTTTGAAGAAATATACAAAGAGTTGTCTGAAAAAAGTCAGCATAAAGGGGTGATTCCTTATCATGCTGATGAAGTCCATAACGGTTATTTCTCGCAGGATAAAAAGGGCAATTGGAATGATACGAAGGGAAACACGCTGGCTGATAATGATACTTTCAAGCTGATTATGAAAGATAAGGAAAGGCTCCTGGATATTCATGAGCCTTTGCGTTTCATTTTCAGTCACTCCGCATTGCGCGAAGGTTGGGATAATCCCAATGTTTTTCAGATTTGCACGCTCAACGAAACGCATTCCGAACTGAAAAAAAGACAGGAAATCGGCCGGGGGTTAAGGCTTCCCGTCAATCAGGAAGGAATTCGCATTCAAGATTCCAACATCAATCGGCTGACAGTGATTGCCAATGAGTCGTATGAGGAATTTGCCAGGAAGCTTCAGGCTGAAATTGAAGAAGATTGCGGCGTATCTTTTAAGGGAAGAGTTAAGAGAAAGCAGGATCGTGAAAAAGTGAAATATCGCAAGGGGTTTGAACTGGATGCGAAGTTCAAAGATATCTGGAACAAAATAAAATTTCAAACAACCTATAGGGTTGACTATGGTACACCGGAGTTGATCAGACAGGCGGCCAAAGCAGTAAAAGACATGCCGGTCACCCGGAAAGCAGTCATCAAAACAACAAAAACAGCGGTTGAGTTTGATGAATCCGGAATTGTGGCGGATGTTAAATCATCGTATAACATAGTTGTTGATGGAAGATTTCGCATACCGGATGTGTTGTTTTACATTCAGGAAAGAACGGAGTTGACGCGTTCTACCGTTTTGGACATTCTTTTGCAGTCAGAAAGAATCGGTGAAGCGCTCGTTAATCCGCAGCTTTTCCTGGATAATGCAGTGGCGGCCGTAAGCGGCGCATTAAACGAACTGATGATCGACGGCATCAAGTATGAAAAGATCGGCGACAAGGAATATGAAATGCGTTTGTTTGAAGACTACGATTTTCATATCTCCGATCACACATTCAAAATCACGAGAAAAGACAAAACCATCTACAGCAATCTTTTTCCTCTCGATTCCGGCGTCGAATACGCTTTCGCCAAGGATTGCGAAGAACGCGAGGATATCGAATTTTATTTCAAGCTGCCCAACTGGTTTAAAATCAAAACGCCGATCGGCTCCTATAATCCCGACTGGGCGCTGATCAAGAAAAACGAAAAAACCGTTTATTTTGTGGCCGAAACCAAATCCGCAGGACAGGAACTGCGGATGTCCGAGAAACAGAAGGTCAAATGCGGACGGGCGCACTTCCGGGAATTTCCAGAAGTGAGTTTCAGGCAAGCGACCCATGTCAGTGATCTGGATTAATCGTTTATGGCAATAAAGTTGGACATGGATATGGCGATGCAGCTTGCGCCGGGACGCGCGCGCGAGCGGGGCCGCGAGTATTTCGAGGACGGGCGTGTTACTGATCTTGCCGAACGCAAAGGGTTGCTTATTGCCAAGGTTGAAGGGAGCCGGACTTATACCGTCAGGATGAGCACAAAGGCGGATCAAAATTTTCGTTATTCATGCACCTGCCCGATGGGGGCAGAAGGCGAGTTTTGCAAACATTGCGTCGCCGCGGCGCTGGCCTGGATTGAGGGGCGGGTGATTAAACAAACGAAAAACGCCAGAGAGATTGGTCTTCAAGATATTGAAACCTATTTAAAAACACTGGATTTATCCATCCTTGTTGAGATGATGATGGAGCAGGCGCATCGGGATGAAGCGCTCCGGAGAAAGCTTTTTCTTAAAACGGCCAAGGTGCTTTCCTCCGGATTAGACTTTGCTTACTGGAAACGGGTGATCAAAGAAGCCTTTGCTGCACGAGACTTTGTCGATTACCATAAAGCGAGCAGTTTTGCCGATGTCGCCTCACAAACGGTTGACGACATCGAGGAACTGCTGGAAGGCCCCTATTCATCGGAGATCATCACGCTTGCCGAATATGCTATAGAACGGGCGGGAAATGCGTTGGAGTCGATGGATGATTCCAACGGTGAAATGGGAGAGGTTTTGAATCGCCTGCAGGATATCCATTTCAAGGCTTGCCGGAAAGTGAAACCGGATCCCGCCCGGTTGGCTGAGCGTCTTTTTCATCTTGAATTGAACGGTCAGTTCGATGAATTCTATGGCGCGGTCAAAACCTATGCGCCCATTCTGGGCAAGGCGGGACTGGACACTTATCGGAACCTGGCTAATCGGGAGTGGGCAAAAATTCCTCCGCGCGTCAACCGGTGGAATGCCTGTGAGAAACAATCCCATACGGTTTATCGTCTGTTTCATATCATGGAAACCCTGGCGGAGCTCTCCGGCGATGTCGAGCAATTGGTTGCGATCAAAAAACGAGATCTGTCTTCAGCATACAATTACCTGACAATAGCTGAAGTATACAGGAAGGCCGGCAATAGGGATAAAGCTTTGGAATGGGCTGAAGCGGGAATCAAGGCGTTTCCCGAGCGCACGGATGCCCGTTTGCGGGAATTTCTGGCTGATGAATACCACCGGCGTAAACGCCACGAAGAGGCGTTGAATCTCATAAGTTTGAATTTTGCGGATTACCTGTCGCTGGATCGCTATCAGCAGTTAAAACGGCATGCCGACAAGACCGATGCATGGCCTCTCTGGCGTGAAAAAGCGATGAAATTTATGCGAGCGCGCCTGACGAAACAGAAAAAGGAAATCAACCGCTGGAGTTATGATCCCGGTTACTCCGTGCTTGTGGAAATTTTCCTGTGGGAAAAAAATCCGGAAGCAGCTTGGGAAGCGGCCAATGCCGGGGGATGTTCACAAGCCATCTGGATGAAGCTTGCGGCCGTCCGCGGGCAGGACTATCCAATGGATTCCGTGGGTATTTACCGGAAATTTGTCGGCCCGACGATTGAGCAAACAAACAATCAGGCCTACGAAGACGCAATCCAACTGATCAAAAAAATTCAAGCGATCATGAACCGGCTCGGAAAGGAAAATATATTTTCCGGTTACGTGACCGAACTTCGAACCAAGTACAAAGCCAAAAGAAACTTCATCAAACTTCTGGACAAAATTCGTCAGGGAACGCTCGCGACAACCTGAAGGTCGCGAGCCGTTCCCCGGCGTATAAGTCATTTGTCCACGCGAATGAGCATGGCGTCGCCCTGGGCGTGGCCCGAGCAGATGCCGCAGACGCCCCAGCCGCCGCCGCGCCTTTTCAGCTCATAGCCCAGCGTCATGGCGATGCGCGCTCCGGTTGCGCCGATAGGATGGCCGTAAGCCACCGCGCCGCCGTTGATGTTGACCTTTTTAAACATCTCTTCCTTCGTCATGCCCAGAATGGACCGGCAGCTCACGAGCGCCACCGCGGCAAAGGCTTCGTTGATTTCGATCACGTCCATCTGGCCGAGCGTCATGTTGTTTTGTTCGAGGATCTTTTTGATGGCCAGCCCCGGTACGGTGGCGATGTCCTTCGTCGGCTGCGACACTTCGGCGTAATCCACGATGGTGAAGATGGGCTTGAGACCCAGTTCGTCGGCCTTCTCCCGGCTCATGAGCAGGCAGACGTCGCCGCCATCGTTGACGCCGGGGGCGTTGCCCGCCGTGACCGAGCCCGGCTTGCCGGTGACGGTGCTGGTGTGACCGAAAACCGGGGGCAGTTTGGCAAGCCCCTCCAGCGTCGTTTCCGGTCTCGGGCCTTCGTCTTTGTCCACGAGAAAGACTTTCCTGCCCTGTTTGACTTCCACCGGAAAGATCTCGTCGTCCAGTTTTCCTTCGTTCATCGCTTTCACGGCGTTTCGCTGGGAATTGAGCGCCCATTCGTCCTGCTCCTCCCTGCTGAAACCAAACTCATCGGCCACTTCGGAGCCGTGAATGGCCATGTGCCGGTTGTAGAAAGCGTCCCACAATCCATCGTACACCATGGTGTCCACCACGCGGCCGTTGGGCAGTCCCATGCGCATTCCCCAGCGCATGTCGGGCAGGGCGAAGGGGCAGTTGCTCATGCTCTCCTGGCCGCCGGCGATGCAGACTTCCGCGCGACCCAGTAAAATCATCTGAAAGGCGAGGTCAATGGTTTTGATTCCGGACGAGCAGACTTTGTTGACGGTGATGGAGGGAACGGATTCCGGCACACCCGCCAGAATCGTGGCCTGACGGCCCGGAATCTGGCCGCAGCCGGCGGGAACCACCTGGCCCATGAAAATGTAGTCCACGTCGGCGGGCTTGACTTTGCCTTCGGTCCTGCGCAGAACTTCCTGAATGGCCAGCGCGCCCAGCTCCATCGCTGAAAATTCTTTCAGGGCGCCGCCGGCCCGTCCGTAAGGCGTCCGGCAGGCTTCCACGCAGACCACTTCGCGGAATTTCCGGTGAGGGTTGCTGATTTTTCTGCCCATAGTCGTGAAATCCGGTTTTCTTTCACCGAATCCGGCGATGGGCGCGTCTTTATAAATCTCAGATTTTTTTCGGGTCAGCTTTTGCGGCGTTTTTGACATGTTGTCCTCCCTGCTGATGGTTTGTCCGGTGCGTGGGAAAAACCGCGGATGTTTTTCAAGAACGCGTTTTTCTTGCACATCGTATTCATTTAGTCAACTGTTTTGAAGCGTGCGGGGCTGTTTAAGTGAACCCATTCGCCTGTCCGCCCGGCGCGCGGAAGGCAGTTGAAACCGTTTGACGAAAACCGATATTAATATTATAAAAATTTCCAACACCGCCCGGCACACAGGGGTTTTGCAAGCTGCAAAAACGACTGCACGACAGATCGGAAATTTGAGATCCTCCATGAACAGAAATTTGGCCTTCCGGATACTTTTGCTTCTCGTGCTGATCGCCCTGGTCGGCTATCTTTTTATCCACTTCGACCTTTATCTTTTTTTCAAAGACAAAAACAAAATTATTTCCTTCATTCAAACTTCCCGCTACGATGAGCTGGCGTTTATCACGCTCCAGATTGTGCAGGTGGTGATAGCCGTCATTCCCGGAGAAATCAGCGGTTTCATCGGCGGCTATCTGTACGGTCCCCTGCTGGGAACGCTCTACTCCACGGTCGGACTGACGCTGGGCTCCTGGCTGGCTTTCATGCTGGCCCGGTTTTTCGGCGCGCCGATTCTGGAAATCATGGTCAAAAAAGAGGTCTTCGAAAAATTTGATCATTTTATGGAGCACAAGGGCCTGCTGGTTTCCTTTCTGCTGTTTTTGATTCCCGGCTTTCCCAAGGATTATCTGTGCTACATCATGGGCGTCAGTCGGATTCCGGCGCTGACTTTTATCGTGATCTCCACGGTCGGGAGGTTTTTCGGCACGGCCATGCTGTCGGTCAGCGGCAGCATGGCGCGCGACGAGCGGTACGCGATGCTGACGATTATTGTCGTTGCGGCTGCCGCGGTTTCGTTTCTGGCCTGGCGGTATCACGAGAAAATTATGGAGCTGCTCAAAAACCATAAGGGATAAGAGCCGCCGCGCTTGCGGTTCGGCCCGTGCAGACGCGATGAAGGCCCGTCATGAGAATTCAAAAACACCATCCCCGGGTTGAGAAGACAGGCCAGAGCGCCGCCCGGGTCTGGCTGCGGGCGCTGCGCCTCCATTTTGTTCTGCCCAGCATTCTGCCGGCGCTGCTGGGCGGGGTCATGGCCTGGGCCGGCGGCCATCCTCTGAACGGTCTTCATCTTGCCCTGGTCGTGATCGGCGTCACCGTCAACCATTTCGGGCTCAACCTGGTGGATGATGTGCTGGATTACCGGCACACGGTTGACCTGCAGATCGGCGGCGAAAAGAATTTTTTCACCGGGGGCAGCGGCGTCCTGCCGGAAGGACTGCTGAAAGAAAGCCGGATGCTGACGGCGGCCGCGCTTTTTTTCGCGGCCACGGCCGGGATCGGCATTTATCTGGCGTGGACCTGCGGGTGGCCGGTGCTGGCGCTCGGAATTTTTGGCATGGCCTGCTCCATTTTTTACACCGCGCCGCCGATCCGCTTCGGTTACCGGGGGGCAGGCGAGCTGGGCCTGCTGGTCAATTTCGGCCCGGTGATCCTGCTGGGATCCTACTTTGTCCAGGCGCGCTCTCTGGCTTATGAGCCGCTGATCGCATCGCTCGTCCCGGGGCTGCTGATGGCGTCGATGATCCTCATCAACGAGATTCCCGATTATGAGGTGGACCGGCGCGCCGGAAAATGGAACCTCGTCGCCCGCTTCGGAAGAAAAGCGGGCGCGGTCCTTTACGGGATCGGCCTGGTGTCCGCCTACGGCATTCTGATCCTCTCGGCAGCGGCCGGGGTTTTGTCTCCTTTCGTGCTGCTGGGCCTCGCCAGCCTTCCTCTTGCCTTCAAGTCTCTTTTCATCCTGTGCCGTCATCTGAATGATCCGCTGGCGATGGCGCCGGCCAATCTGGCAATAATCAAAGTCCACGCCCTCACGGTAACCTCGATGGTCGCCGCGTATCTTATAGAAGTTTTGATTGCGGCGCAGGCTTTTATTTGTTAGAGAACCGGAAAAATTTAAAGCCGTCTTTTCCCGATGATCACGGAAATTTCTGAAAACTTTTATAGAATCACACTGCCCATGCCGTTTCGCCTGCGGCATGTCCACGCCTACGCGCTGGTGGAAGACGGGCAGGCGGCCCTCTTTGACGCGGGCATGCTCATGCCCGGAGCCGGTCAAAAACTCGAAGCCGATCTGGCCGGCATCGGCCTCTCCGTGGCAGACATCAGCGACATTTACCTGACCCACACGCACACCGATCACTGTGGTCTGGCGGGCTGGATCCAGGAGAAATCGAGCGCCCGCCTTCATCTGTCGGATGAGGCCCGGCAGATGTATGACCATTTTCAGCAGGGGGAGGATCTGATTGCGCGGGCCCGCCTCTTTTACGCCCGTCGCGGCCTTCCCGTGCGCGACGTGGAAGCCATCGTGGAGGAAATTGAAGACCTGCGCGGACGGATTCCGCGCTTCGATGTCGCCACGCCTTTGCGGGACCGGGAAACGCGGCGCTTCGGCAGCCGGGCGTTTGAGGTGATCTTCACGCCGGGGCACGCGGCGGGGCATGTCTGCTTCTTTTTCCGCGACGAAGGGCTGCTGCTGGCCGGGGATCACATTCTGCCCTACATTGCGCCGAGCCTGAGCCCAACCATCGGCGACGAAGTTTTTCAGCCGCTGGCGAGTTACCTGGAATCGCTGGCAGCCGTTGAAAAGCTGCCGGTCAGCACCGTTTATCCGGGGCATGGAAATTCTTTCAACGGCGTCCACGAGCGGATTCACGAAATCCGGGATCACCACGCGCTGAAAAAGGACATGCTGCTCAAAAGGATCGGTGCCCGCCCCCAAACCACTTTCGGCATCTGCGAAGAAACAATCAGAGCGGTCGCGGATGACTGGGAAAAATTCATGGCGCTCAACGAAACCTATGTTTACCTTCAGCAGCTCAAACAAGAAGGCGTGATTCGGGAGGGCATGGCGGGAAAAACCGTTGTTTATTCAGTAGTTTGACGTCCTGCGAGGACGGACCGTCTGTTTCCTGCACCGCTGCGCAATGGCTTTCAAAAACAAAACAATTGATGGATAATGAACAACCCAACGGCGAATCTGGGGTGGTTCAGCCCTTTGCCTTTGTGGATACTATCGATCCACTCAAGTATTCATTATGAATATTTTGGTTCCATTTTCTTTGCGCAATTTTCAACAAAACCATAACCGGGGCCGACAAACATTATAAAATAATTAATTATATCAAAGCCATACATTGTTTTTTTCTTCCTGGCACAGGATGTGCTGTAACTCCAAGTGACGCAGCACACGCGAAAGGAGGATAGAAAATGAAAAAAATAACTATTTTTGTCGCAGTTACCCTGATGGTGGTCTTTGCCTTTTCCGCGCTGGCGGCGCAGGGGTGGCCCGGTGATCGGCGCTTTGACCGAAGCCGGCAGAACCGGATCCACGAAAGATGGGACCATCGGAATGTTTATGATCATCTCTCCGATCGGGGGTTTGATCGCGGTCAGCGAATGATCGTGCAGGGAAGATACATCGTCCCGGCCGTTCGTTTCGACGGGCGGCACGCCCCGGCCTTCATCCTGCATTTGCCTAATTTTTGTATTCAAATTCGCTAGAAGTGACCAGCCGCGAGGTTGCCCGCTGTTTGTAAAGAAAATGGTTTTCGCTGTTTGGAATGTGGTTTCTCCGGGTACGGACAAGGGTGGGATAACGCCGGGCCGCGCGTGAGCGCGCCTGCCCGGCGTTTTTATCAAAATGCCGTCTGCGGAGAAGCTGCTTTTCTTCCCTGTTCCCAGGCATTTTTCATTTTCGTCTGGTATCGAGCGTCTCTTCTGTGATCATCCGGATCACCGCTCTGGTTTCATCGTCCTGGACGTAAAAAAATTATAAAATCCTTATGACGCCTCTACTCAAACCCTGCAAAAACAAAACCCCAAACATCTTACCGGTGCATCAATATTGTTGGTTAAAGGACTCTCACTCTCCCCCGGCCCCTCCCAGCAAGGGAGGGGAGGATACTCCGTTTTCCCTCTCCCTTTGGGGGGAGAGGGTCAGGGTGAGGGGGTTCCTGATGAGATTGCTTCAGTCGCCCTGATTAATCGATGTCTTCCCGATCCAGAATGAGGCGCGCCGCCCGCCAGCCGTTGACCTGGCCGGAGCCCACGCCATGCCAGGCCTGCGTCCAGTTGCTGGTGATGAATACATTTTTAATCGGTGTATCGTTGGGGATTTTCTGCCACTGTTCCGGCGACAAATAAAAGCCGTAAACCACGCCGCCTTTGTTCAGCGTGTAGCGCTCGATGGTTTTCGGCGTGTAGCTTTCCTTGACGATGATGTTTTTGGGGTCCTTGATCTCCGGAATGACTTTAGCGGCCAGAGCGATGAGTTCGTCAACCTTCTGTTCCTTCAGTTTGGCATACTCCGCCCGGTCCGCAGGCCAGACGGAGGCGTCGGAATAGGCGTCCAGTTTGACCACGGATTTGCCTTTCGGCGCATAGACCGGATCGCCCATGTTCGTATAGATCGTGATGGCCACCGCTCCTTTTTTGAAGTCGCCCTTCATCATGGCCTCATAATTTTTCGAGCTGTCCCGGTAGGTGTTGTAGAAGATTTCCGTATCGTTGTAGCCCAGCGCTTTCAGATCGATATTCAGACCGATATACACGCCGAACAGGGAATTGGCGGGCTTCATCGCGTCGATCTTCTCCAGATATTTGACCGGAAGATTTTCCCGGCCGATCAGCTTGTTGGCCAGTTGATAGGGATCCGTGTTGGCGACAATGTAGCGGGCCGTGTAGGTTTTGCCGTTCGCGGTCCGCACGCCGGTGGCCCGGCCGTTTTCCAACAGTATCTTTGTGACCAGCGCGCCGGTTTGGACGGTTCCACCCAGTTCGCGGATGCGGGCCGCATAGCCGTCGGCCAGCGCCTGGGAGGTGCCCTTGATATGCCAGGCGCCGTCGCTCAAGTAGCTTTCCGTTGCCGCCATAAAGATCAACGCCGATTCTTTGTCCACCGGGGCGCCGTAGAAAACCCATAACTGGGAAACTACCGCCTTGATGTCTTCGTCTTTAAAGCATTGATCCAGCAGGTCTTTCACGGTGCGGTCTTTCCATTTAAAAAAAGCCCGCTGACGGAGCGGAACCAGAATCTGCGTGAGTGTGCCGCCGACGCTGCCCTTGCGGAAGAGATCCCGCAGTTCCATGATATCTCCATACACGCTGGAGCAGAGCATATGAAATTTTTCTATGCCTTCCGATTCCTCCGGCCATTTCTTTTTCAGTTCGCTTTTGAACCCCGGCCAGTTTGGAGGAAGCGTGATGTCCACGCCGGGGAAAACCGATCGGTAGAAATGCGGGACTTCATAGAGCTCCACTTTTTTGTCCACGCCGGTGGTTTTTAGCAACTGGTACAGGCCGCGGTCCATCTTTCCGGGGCCGCCGCCGGCCATTTCATGAAGCGACGCGTCAAAGGTAAATTCCCCGCGGGTGAATTTGGTTGTGCTGCCGCCCACCACAAAGTGCTTTTCCAGGACCAGCACTTTCTGTCCTTTGACGGCCAGATGCGCCGCCGCGGAGAGTCCGCCCATCCCGGCGCCGATGACGATGACGTCATAGTCGGGTTTCTGCGCCGCGGGATTTTCAGCAGCGTGAAGACCGGCACTGAAGATCAGAATGATCGGTAGAATCATCAACAAAAAAACTTTGCGGATAAAATTTTGTCTCTTCATCGGTATCCTCCATGAAAGGTGTTTGGGTCGAATTCTCTCATTAAATGAATTTCTTGTCAAGGTTGGAGGGTTGTGGAAAGAAGCTGATCACTCAAAATCTCATAGCTCGCAGCTCATCAAAAAATGAGGCAGGGACGTTTGCCCAACTACATAAAACCAATAGTTTTGTTATTCCTCGCGAAGCATGCCCTCGAGAAGTCGGAGGGCGGGAATCCAGTTATTTCAAAGGGACGGACAGCCCTGGTCTTACGCGCAAACAGGCGGACGCCGATCCTTCCACGGTCTGGCCTTTTCGATCTGGCCGGCAAGCCGGAACAGCGAAGCTTCATCGCCGAACCGTCCGATGAAATGGGCGCCCACCGGCAGTCCTTCGCTGTTCCAGAAAAGCGGAACCGACATGGCTGGCTGTCCGGTCGCGTTGCAAAGCGGCGTAAAAACGGCATAGCGGGCCGATTCGGCAAATCCCGCGAGCGGGTCGTCCGGCTTCGGGTCGAACGAGCCCAGCGGCGGCGGCGGTTTGGCCAACGTCGGCGTCAGCAGAATGTTATACTTCTCAAAGAACGAGGCGACATCGCGGGCGAAGCGCTGGATGGTCTGGACGGCGATCAGGTAGTCCGCGGCGCTGGCGGTCTGGCCCTGTTCGTAGATGGCCCAGGTCAGGGGCTCGACCTGTTTTTTTGATACTCCCAGCATCTTGACGGTGGAGGCGATGCCCGCGAACCAAAGGACGACGAAGGCGCTGGTCAGGGTTTTCCCGTCGATGACGGGGGCGGCCTCCTCGACCGAATGGCCGAGTGCTTCGCACAGCCGGGCCGCGTCCTGCACTGCATGGACACAGTCTTCGTGCACCGGCTGCTCGGTCGGGGCCTTCGCGGTAAAGGCGATGCGCAGCCTCCCCGGATCCGTATTCGCTTCCTGTGCGAAAGAGCGCTCCACGGGGGGCGCCCAGTAGGGATCGCCCCTCAGGCAGCCCGCAGTCGCGTCCAAAAGCGCCGCGCTGTCCCGGACGGAAATCGTCAACGCGTGTTCATTCACCAGCCCGCCGATCATGTCGCCGAAATCGGGCCCCAGGGTGATTCGGCCCCGGGTCGGCTTCAGGCCGAAAACGCCGCAGCAGGAAGCGGGGATTCGAATCGATCCACCGCCGTCGTTCCCGTGCGCCATGGGGACGATGCGCGCCGCGACGGCCGCTGCCGATCCGCCGCTCGATCCGCCGGTTGAACAGTTGGTGTTCCAGGGATTACGGGCCGGACCGAAAAGTTCCGGCTCCGTGGTCGGAAGGATGCCGAATTCAGGCGTGTTGGTCTTGCCGGCCACAATCAGGCCCGCCTTTTTGTGGCGTCGGACCAGCTCGCTGTCATGATCCGGAACCAGGTCTTTCAAGGCTCTGGCGCCGAACGTCATTCGCACGCCGCCGTAGGAGGCCAGAATGTCCTTGAGAAGAAACGGCACGCCGGTAAAGGGCCCGTCGGGCAGTTTTGATTTTGCGGCGTCCCGCGCCAGGTCGTACATCGGCGTAACCACCGCGTTGAGCGTCGGGTTCAGCTTTTCGATCCGTTCGATTACGGATTCGGTAAGTTCAAGAGGCGTAATTTCTTTTTTCCGGATCAGACCGGCCAGTTCTGTGGCATCACAATATTTCAGTTCCTCCGACAGGGACATAAAACCTCCTTTACCCGGAGATATTTTGTGTTTGACACCGCGAAGTATAAAAGGACTATTTTTGCCCGTCAAGCAGTATTTGGTCCCTGGATTTGCTTGACAGCGGCCGGTGTGTTTTTTATACTCTCACGTGCGGTCAACCGCCATCACCGCGTCAGCCTCATGAAAGGTTCGCTCGATCCGATGGATGTGGCGGTGGATCTGAAGAATCTTCCTCAGCGCCACTTTGTCGGTTCGCAGGACACGGTCATCTAAGCCGGGATTGCCGAATCTTTTTTGAGGCGAGCGGAGAAACCTGATTTCAACGGGATTACCATTGTCGAAGGCGCCACCCACAACAGGGGGTGGCGCGAAACAGGGAAAGAGCTGCTCGCTTTGCCTGCCGTTGGAAAGGAGGCAAGGGTTTTGGGATTATCGCTTTTGATCATTGCCGGTTCACACCGGCGTCTGGGAAACTGTGAAATGTTTGCGAAAGACGTCGCGCTGCGCGCCGGAGCGGATTCCATTTCTTTGCTGCGCCTGACGGATTTTACTTTGAAGCCTTGCACCGGCTGCTACCGTTGCCTCCAGCCGGAGCGCCGTTGCCGCGTTCAGGACGATCTGTACTTTATTCTTGAAAAAATGAAAGGGTTCGACGGAATCCTCTTTTCCATACCGACCTATGTGCTGGGGCCGGTCGGTCAGTTCAAGCTGTTTGCCGACCGTCTGTCCTCCATGGCCGTCTTTCATCCGGACTTCCGGAATATCCGGGCGGTCAGCGCGATTTTCGGCGGCATTGAAAGCTGGCGGGGCGTGACGCAGTCTCTGGTCAATGCCGTTATCCGGATGATGGGCTTCGACTTCAGGGGAAGCGCTTTTGTGGAAGCCGCCCTGCCCGGCGAAAGTCTGGATGCCAAATACCAGCCCGTGGCCCAGGGGCTGGCCGATGTGTTGAGCGAACGTGTCGAAACGTATTTTCCCTGCAAAACGCTGTGTTGTCCTTCGTGCGGCGCCGATCTGTTTTTTCTGGAGCAGAAGCGCCGGGTTTGCGCTCTTTGCGGAAGTTCCGGTGAAGAGCAAGACGGTGTTTGGCTGCATGTTGAAGATTCAGGACGGTTTACGACGAAAGGATTTGTCGAGCACTTTGAAGGCTGGCTCAAGCCCAAGGTGCTGGAATACGCCGCCCAACGGGAGCATCACCGCGCGCTGCGCGAAACCTATAAAAATATCGGCACGTGGATCAGAAAGGAAGAGTAGGCTGATCCTGCAAAAGACAATCGTGACCGGTTCGGGATGGCATTACAGGATTCCGTCCAGCGCGTCCGCCACATCCGCCTTGCAGGCCCGGCAGCGCTTTGCCCCTCTGAAGAGAGGGTTGCCGCAGGTCGGGCAGTGATACCGTTCCAGTTCCGCTCTTGCCCATTCCACGGACCCTTGCTCATCACCAAGGGCGGCTGCTTTCTCGCGCCAAAGAGGAATCGTCCTTTTCATGACGCGCCTCCCGGTGGCCAGACCGAAGTTTTCGATCAGGCCGCACGGCCACCGGTCGCACTGGTGACAGGAATAAAATCCCTTTTCGCGGACGCAGTTTCGGATGGAGCAATTCATGCAATAGCCGTAAAGTTTTTCGGGCGGATCTTTTTGCATGCAGCCCAGGCACTGTGTGTCTTCTGGTTTTGTGCCGTAAAGGTTTCCCATGACCTCTTTGAATTTTTGATTGTGATTCCGAGTGGCGATGTAAACGCCGCAGGCGCCGCAGTAAAGGCCGCAGGGGGCCATCAGCCGCCGGTCTCTTATTTCTTCCTCTGTCCAGCCTTCCATTGCCGCTTTGCCTCCTGTTCAGAATAAAGCCTTCCCCCCAGTGAAAAAATAAGCGTCAGGACTAAAAAAATTTTCCTTCCATGGCTTTTCATAAGACCCTCTATTTTAATGAACGATGGTCTGCAATCTCGCATATTTCCAAGAATCCGTCAATTTCATAGTATCGGTCCATGCGATCGGTAAAATTTGCGCGATGACGCGATGTTGACGGGATCACTCGCGGATGACGCCCCGGAACCGGGCGTATTCCACCATGCGGCTGAAGGCGAAGATGGCCCGCTCCGGCGTGGGGTAGCAGGGAACCCCCAGCGCGGCAAAGCCCTCATGGATGTGGGCGATTTCCCGCGCCGTGCCGCCGTAATAGCTGGCGAAGACCGGCTTTTGCTGATGGCGCCGGAAAATGTCGGCGAAGGCTTCGGAAATATCAAACATGCTTTCCGGCATGAGCACGAAGGTGATCAGCAGGGCGTCCACATCGGATTGCTCCATCAGGCAGCGGGCAATGTGGCTGGTAGCCTTCTTCGATCCGTGCTGCTCGATGGCGGACCAGGTGTCGATGGGATTGCGCACCGGCGCCCACGCCGGCATGACTTCGCGAAGTTTCCTGAGCGTGTCCGGTTGCAGCGCGGGCAGATCGATGCCGCATTCCTCGACGGCGTCCGTTGCCGCGACGCAGCCCATGCCCGTGATGGACAGAGCGCCCATGCGGTTGCCGCGCGGCAGAGGGAGCTTTTCAAACGCCGCGAGAGCGTCAAAAAAGGCCTCGGAGTTTTGCGTCCGCACCAGACCCGTTTTCCGGCAAACCGCGTCAAAGACCGCGTCCGATCCGGCCAGCGACCCGGTATGCGAGGCCACGGCGGCCGCCCCGGCTTCGCTGCGCCCGGCTTTCATCACCACCACGGGCTTGGTTTTGCATGCCGCGGCCGCGGCGCGGATGAATCGTTTTCCCTCCACCACGCCTTCCAGATACATGCCGACGGTGCGGGTTGCCGAATCCCCTGTCAGGTACTCCAGCAGATCGCTTTCGTTGATGTCTCCCTTGTTGCCGATGCAGGCCACCTTGGCCAGAGCGAAGGGCTTGGTATCCGCGATCCAGCGGGCCCATCCGGACGAGAAGACGCCGGACTGACCGATTATGGAAACGCCGCCCGGCCGGATCGGATCGAGGCCGACAATGGAGGTGGACATGCCGGCGGACGGGTTGATCGTGCCGATGCTGTTGGGTCCCATGATCCGGATGCCTGCCCGGCGGGCCGTTTCAATGATGGTTCTTTGTTCCCTGGCCCCCTCCTCTCCCGCGTCCGAATAGCCGCCCGTGCTCAGAATGATGTTGGTGACGCCTTTGGCGGCGCAGTCTTCCAGGGCGTCGGGCACGGCCGTTTTGGGAATCACGACCATCGCAGTTTCCACCGGTCCCGGCACGTCGCTTACCCGGGCATAGGAGGGGAGCCCCAGGATTTCTTTGACGGTCGGGTTGATGGGATAAAGGGCGCCTTTGAAACCGGCCTTTTGCAGGTTCCGCAAAATGATGTTGCCGCCTTTGCCCGGACTGCGCGAGGCGCCGATCACGGCCATCGAGGAAGGCTGAAAAAACGGCGCGACGGTAGCCGGACTGGGTCGCCTGCGCGGCGTGGCGGCGGAGACGCCGTCCAGTCGCACCAGGGCGTCAACGGCCACGGCCCCCTGAGGATAGGCGATGAAGGGATTAATATCGATTTCGACAATGTCCGGACGTTCGGCGATCAGACGGGAAAGCGCGGACAGAGATTTGGCAATGGCGGCGACATCGAGAGGCTCGCGGGAACGGTACCCTTCCAGCAGGGCGACGCCTTTGAGCCGCCGGAGCATGGCCGGCGCATCTTTTTCCTCCACGGGGGCGAGCTCGATGACCGAATCGCGGAAAATTTCGGTAAAAATACCGCCGATGCCCGCCAGGACAATCGGTCCGAAGACGGGATCGCGCCTGCACCCCAGAATGAGTTCGGTTCCCGGACGGGCCATCTTTTGCACCAGCAGTGCGAAGGGAATATCGGCAAACCTTTTTTTCATTTCACGGACGGCCCGCTTCAGCGCGGACGCGTCCTTAATGTTTAAGGAGACGCCTCCCCTTTCAGTCTTGTGCGGGACGGCCCCGGAACAGATTTTCAACGCAACCGGAAATCCAAGCCGTCCGGCTGCCGCTGCTGCCTCCGCATCGGTATGGGCCAGAATGCTGTCGATGACGGGAATTCCCGCTTTTCTGAGCAGAGACGCTCCTTCAAATTCGTTCAGGATGATTAGATTCTTCTTCAAAATGAAAAGACCTCCTTGCAGGGCGCGCGTTACCGAATTTCGTGCCGTGACCCTATCATGATTTTTTTAAATAATTCAACTTGCATATTGCGGCCGGGGCGCGGCGGATGACTTTCAACAAGCAACCTCACGGTCAATCCAGCCGTAAGCGATGCTCAAAATCGCGCCTGCCGTGTAGTCGCCGCTGCCGGGAAGCGTTTGGATGTCTTCGTGCGTATCGGGAATCCGGCCGCCGAACCTGCCGGTAATGATTTTTGCCGCCTCGCGCAGATGGCGGGCGCGCGAATAGTAGCCCAGATTCTCCCAAGCCTTGAGCACATCCTGCAGCGGGGCGCGGGCGAGCGCGAAGACGTCGGGAAATCTTTTTAAAAAACGTTCACAGTAAGGAATGACCGCGCCCACCTGGGTTTGCTGAAGCATGATTTCGGAAATCCAGATGCGGTAGGGATCGGTTGTCTCCCGCCAGGGAAGCGCCCGTCCATGGCGCCGGTACCAGGAGAGCAGCCGGCGACGCAAAAGGCTCTTGATTTCAGATTGACTTTTCGACATGGTTCCCGGCGCTATTGAATCAGCTGGGCCAGGCGGTTCCAGCGGACGGTTTTGCCTTCCGCATTCCACGACCAGTAAAGAATAAAGGCTTTTCCCTGCACGTCCTTCAAATCGACAAATCCCCAGAAGCGGCTGTCCAGACTGTGGTCGCGGTTGTCACCCATCACAAAAAGCGATTTTTCCGGAATTACCACCGGGCCGAAATTGTCGCGCGGCTGGACGTCGGAAGGAAGCACAGTGTAATCGTCATAAACGCCGTAAGGATCCGCGTAAGGCTGACTATTGATGAAGAGTTTCTTGTTTTTTATTTCGATCGTGTCCCCCGCGACGCCGATGACGCGCTTGATGAAGTCCTTGGATCGGTCTTCCGGGTAAATGAACACAACGACGTCTTCCCGTTTCGGATCCGTGACGGGGATGATGGTGGTGCGAAAATACGGGAGCTTGACGCCGTAAATGAATTTGTTCACGAACAAATGATCGCCTACCAACAACGTCGGAATCATGGAGCCGGACGGAATTTTAAACGCCTGGACAATGAACGAGATGATAAATGCGGCGATCAGGAGCGCGGTCAGAATCGCCTCGATAAATTCCTTGATTTTTGATTTGGCTGGCGCCGGTTTTGATGTGTTTTCTTTCATGGTTCTCCCTGAAATGCCCTGCGGAACATTTTCCGCAAGATTTTGATATTGCCTACTTTTCCATGCGGTACTTGAAAGAGGCGATAATATGCAGGCGCGACAGGCCATATTGCCGGGGCAGCGGCTGGAAAGGCGCAGCCGCCCGGACAACGTTCAGCGTGCCCGCATCAAGGTGGATAAAGCCGGAAGAATGCATCAGGGCCGCCTGTGCAAGCCTGCCGTCGGCGTCAATCGACATTTTAACCACCACCACTCCTTCTTCTTCCATTTTATACGCGGCTTCGGGATATTTCCAAATCCGCAGGATCTTTTGCTTTACGCCCGACAGGTAAGCCGCATATTTGACATCGGAAGAGCCGAGGTCCACCGTCTTCTCCCTGTCGCCCGCCTGGACCGGTTGCGCGTCCCGGCTGCCTTCCGATACTTTTTCGCCTGCCGGATTCCCGCCCTTTTCCTGGTTGACGGGCATTGACAAGCCGGCAATATGAACGGTGAAGGGTTGCGCGGTATTTTCCCGGTCGCGCAAATCCACCATGCCGCTGACCGTAATCAGCGCGGCATGTCCGATCAGGGATATAATTACCGGCAAAAGGAAAAGTTTTTTGGCGTCCATGTTCTCCCGTTCGCCAGACAATCATATATGGCATTTGCCTCAAAATCAACAATATGATAACCAAAAAAAGATTTTAGACACGGCAGGGCTGATGCTGACGGATGAAGACTACATGAAAATGGCGCTCGACGAGGCCCGGAAGGCCTTTGCGCAAAACGAAGTGCCGGTGGGCGCGGTGCTGGCGCAGGATGACCGCATTCTGGCTATGGCGCACAACGCGCCGATTTCCGGGGTTGACGCCACCGCGCACGCGGAGATGACCGCGATTCGCGAGGCCTGCCGAGTATCAAACAACTACCGCCTGACGGGCGCGCGGCTTTATGTGACACTGGAGCCCTGCCTGATGTGCGCGGGCGCGATTCTGCAGGCGCGGCTGGCACGGGTGGTGTTCGGCGCGCGCGATCCCAAGGCCGGCGCGGTACTTTCCCTGTTTCGGGTGTTGCAGGACAGTCGCCTGAATCACCGGGTGGAGGTGACGGAGGGAATCCTCCGGGAAGAATGCGGAGAAATTTTGAGTAGATTTTTTAAGGAAAAGAGGGTAGAAACCGGCTCGGTGAGTCCATGAGGTGCGAAGAAAGGGTTTTATAATAAAATAAAATGCGGAGAGATGTCTGAGAGGCCGAAGGAGCACGACTGGAAATCGTGTGTACGCCCACAAAGGTGTACCGCGGGTTCGAATCCCGCTCTCTCCGCCATTTTAAATCGCTGTATTTGACGATTTCATAAAAAATCCTTTTTGCATAAGCACAAGAGGGCATCATATTGCACGGAGAGTTACCGAAGTGGTCGTAACGGGATCGACTCGAAATCGATTTAGGGGCCACAAGCTCCTACGGGGGTTCGAATCCCCCACTCTCCGCCAGTTGATCATCCGAAGACATTCCCGGTCATCAAAAACCCGGCTTGACCCATTATGCATCTTGACAAAGGACGCCTTCTTCCTTACACTACGAGTAAGGAAAATGATCCTTACAGGGAGGTGCGGTATGATTACTGCCAGAGTGACATCCAAAGGGCAGGTGACCATCCCGAAAGCGGTTCGGGAAAGTCTGGGGATCCATGCAGGGGAAGATATCCGCTTTGAGGAAAGAGAGGGGCTGTTTGTCGTCAAAAAAGTCGTCACCGAATCCCCTTTCGACAAGTGGGCAGGCAAGCTGAAGCATTTGAAGGGACGTAGAAGCGACGATCTGGTCAGGGAGGCCCGCGGCCATGATCACAGCCGTTGACACGAACATCATTCTCGATGTCCTGATTCCGGGAGAACCATTCGGCGATTCTTCCAAGGCACTTCTTAATGTCCACTGGGCCAAGGGGAAACTCATTCTCTGCGAGGTCGTCGTTGCAGAGCTGGCAGCCCGATTTTCTTCGGAATCGGAGCTGACTTCGTTTCTCGCCGATACGAGAATGAGCCTCGTCCATTCCAGCGACAAATCGCTCTTTCTGGCGGGTTCGAGGTGGGCGGAATACGCAAGAAAGAACGCAAAGAGCCGGTTTTCCTGCGGCCAGTGCGGCCATGCCTTTGAGCCGACCTGCCCTGAGTGCCAGTCTCCCCTGACCAGGCGTCTCCATGTTCTGGCCGATTTCCTCATCGGGGCCCATGCCCTGGTCCAGGCCGACTGCATCCTTTCCCGGGACCTTGGCGTGTACAAGACCTATTTCAGAGATCTGAAGGTTGTCGATTCTCTGTGAGGAAGAGGGGAACCGCCTTAAGCTTTTGAATAACGCCGCTCCCGGTACTTCAATTACTGCTGTTTCTGCCAGTAGAGATTCAATTTTGACGGCCTCGTAAAAAGTCTGTTTTGCTCCTTTTTTGTCATGCCCGAAGTGTTTTGTCGGGCATCCATGTGGATTCCCGCCTGCGCGGGAGTGACAGGAATAATGACTACGAGGCCGCCAATTTTGGTTTATGCGTAATGGAATCGTGTTTGGTGATATATAAATCATCTTGTGCATAATCTGTTTACGGCAAGAAAAATCCGCCTCCGCCACCCCCTCTTAAAATTTGGTTGATTCCTGACGATTTATCCATTAAGAGTCTGGTCAGGGAAGAATTGTTTTTATATGGCCGGGTCCCGTACAACGAAGGCTTGTGAACCCCGTCAGGTCCGGAAGGAAGCAGCGGCAGCAAATCCCTTCGTGTGTTGCGGCAAACCCGGTCACCTTATATCCTGTCTTGGTAAAAACCACGCAATGAGGTTCATTTGGAATACCAGGTTTTAGCCCGAAAATTTCGCCCACAGACGTTTGAGGAAGTCAAGGGCCAGGAGCCGGTGGTCCGGACGCTGGTGAATGCCATCGCCCAGGGGAGGATCGGCCACGCCTTTCTTTTTGCCGGCCCCCGGGGCGTCGGCAAGACGTCCGTGGCGCGGATTCTGGCCAAGTCGCTCAACTGTGAAAAAGGGCCCACGGCCACCCCCTGCAACAAATGTCCGAACTGCAAAGAAATTACCGATGGGAGATCCATGGACGTGCGTGAAATCGACGGCGCGTCCAACCGCGGGATCGACGAAATCCGCGAGCTGCGCGAGAATGTCAAATTCGCGCCGGCCGCATCCAAATACAAAGTTTACATCATCGACGAAGTCCACATGCTGACGCGCGAAGCCTTCAACGCGCTTTTGAAAACGCTGGAAGAACCGCCGGGGCATGTCATCTTTATTTTTGCCACAACGGAAAACCACAAGGTGCCGGCCACCATCCTGTCGCGCTGCCAGTGCTATGATTTCCGGCGCATCTCGCTTTCGCAGATTGCGGCCAATCTGGGCGGGGTTGCCGCAAAGGAAAACATCGCCATCAGCGCCACGGCCCTTTCCTGGATCGCCGAGGCGGGAGACGGCTCCATGCGCGACGCCCAGAGTATTTTTGACCAGATCATCTCCTATGCCGGCCAAAATATTTCGGATGAGGAGGTGGAAGAAATCCTGGGGCTTTCCGACCGCAAGTATCTGTACCGTCTGTCCGAAGCGGTTTTGGCCCATAATGCCTCGGATTGTTTGATGGTTCTGGAAGAAGCCTACCTGGCGGGCGTCGATGTGAAGCAATTCTATACAACGCTTTTGAAGCATTTCCGCAATTTGCTTCTTATCAAAATTGCCGCCGACGGAAGTTCGTCTTTTGACATTGCGCCGGAGCAGGTGGAAAAGCTGAAAATGCAAACGAAAAACGTGACCCGCGAAACGCTGCAGCGTTATCTGGAGATTCTGCTCGACGAGGCCGACAGCCTGCGCCGCAGCCAGGAAGCGCGGATGAAAGTCGAGGCGGTTGTGGTCCGGCTGGCTTACCTGGCGCCGGTTTTGCCCGTGGGACAAATTCTGGCGGCTCTGGAATCACTGGAACAGAAGATCAGGTCCGGTGTGCCGGCTGCGCAAGGCACAACGGATGCGGGACCGGTTGCGGCAAAACAGTCATCTGCGTATCCGCGGACGGACGGCGCCGGAGACGAGCCCGGTTTGCCCCCGTCAAAGATTGTGGAGACGGAGGCGCATCGGCCTGTCGAAGGATTCGGGTCGGAGGATGATCTGAAACAATTTATCAAAAGAGAGAATCCGCGCCTGGGGGCGAAAATTTACGCAGCGGAAACGCTGCAGCTCGAAAACGGCTCTCTGACGCTGGGTTTCCCCCAGGGCTATATTTTTCTCGATAATCTTTTGGAAAAATCGCAGAAAGAAGAATTGGAAAGAATCGCGGGGCTGTATTATTCACAGGAAGTTTCTTTGAAAATTGCCACCATCGAGGCGCCGAAAGCCAATGGCGGCGGGCGAAGCGCAAGGCCGAACAATCTTGCCGACCTCAAGCGCGAGGCCGTGAATTCGCCGCTTTTTCAGAAGGTGCTCTCCGAATTTGACGGCGCACAGCTGGTGGAAATAAAACCGATTACGGATAAAAACAACAGGGGGTAGCAAAGTGCAGAATATCGGTAACATCATGAAACAGGCCAAGAAGATGCAGGAAAAAATGGGCCGGCTTCAGCAGGAGCTTGAAACGAGAACCGTGGAAGCGCAGTCGGGCGGAGGGATGGTGCGGGTTTTGGTCAACGGCAAATTTGAGATCGTATCGCTTTCGATTGAAAAAGATGTTGTCAATCCGGAAGATATCGATATGCTTCAGGACCTGATCGCGGCGGCCGTGAACGAGGGCATCCGCAAGTCGCAGGAAATGGCCGCGCAGGAAATGGCCAAGATTACGGGCGGTTTGTCCATCCCGGGTCTGGGCGGTATGTAAGAACATCCCATGAAATCTTATGCGCAACCCATTAAACGTCTGATCGCGGAGCTGGCCAAGCTTCCGGGCATCGGAGAGAAAACGGCGGCCCGGCTGGCGAATTATATTTTGCGGGCCACACCCGAAGATGTGGAAAAACTGGCGGAAAGCCTCGTTGAGGTCAAACGTAAAATCCGTCTTTGCCGGATATGCCTCAATCCTACCGAGGGAGACCTCTGCCATATTTGCGGCGATCCCACCCGCGATCCGCAGGTGATCTGCGTGGTGGAAGAACCTGACGCGCTGGCCGCCATTGAGGAAAGCGGCGTTTTCCACGGGACCTACCAGGTTCTGCACGGCGCGCTGGCCCCGCTCGACGGCATCGGACCGGAAAATCTGCGCCTCGGCGAACTGCAGAGAAGAGTTTCGGAGGGAAGGATCGAGGAGCTGATTCTGGCCACCAATCCCAATGTCCACGGCGAGGCCACGGCGCTTCTGATCATGCGGATGTTCAAAGACAGCGGCATGAAAATCACCCGCATCGCCATGGGCGTGCCCATGGGAGGGGATTTGAAATATGTCGATAAAATGACCATCTCGAAATCATTGGAATTCCGGCGGGGTATGTAGCATGATACGGAGGGTCCGTGCGCAACAAATCACCCGGGCGGTCAGGAAGCTTTTTATCGAAGCCAACACTGCATTGAACCCGGATGTGATTTCCGCCCTGAAGCGCGCGCTCAAAAAGGAAGAATCGCCCATCGGTCGCCAGGTGCTGGAAAAGATTCTGGAAAACGCCCGGGTCGCCCGCCGGGCGGAAATGCCGATCTGCCAGGACACGGGACTGGCCGTTTTGTTTGTGGAAATCGGGCAGGAGGTCCATATCACCGGGGGCGATTTGCGGGAAGCTGTCGGGGAAGGCGTCAGGCAGGCTTACGCCGACGGATATCTCCGCAAGTCCGTGTGTGATCCGCTCACCCGCGCCAATACCAAAGACAACACGCCCGCCGTCATTCATGTGGATCTTGTGCCCGGCAATCAATTGAAAATCACTGCCATGCCCAAAGGCGGCGGCAGTGAAAACATGAGTGCGGCGCGAATGCTGACGCCTGCAGCGGGAATCGAAGGAATCAAAAAATTTATTCTGGAAACGGTGGAAGCCGCCGGCGCCAATCCCTGTCCGCCGATCATCGTGGGGGTTGGAATTGGCGGATCGCTGGAGCAGGCCTGCCTTCTCGCGAAAAAAGCGCTTTTGCGTCCCGTGGGAAAGAAACATAAAACGGATAAACGCCTTGCGCGGATGGAACGGGAGCTGCTGGAGAAAATCAATGCTCTCGGGATCGGCCCGGCCGGTTTCGGCGGGAGAATTACGGCCCTGGCGGTTTCCGCGGAAATGATGCCCTGCCATATTGCATCGCTGCCGGTGGCGGTGAATATACAGTGTCACGTCGCCCGGCACAAAGAAATAGTCATTTAAGTGGCCGACGAAAAAAATATGAGCACAGCACGAAAAATTCAAACCCCTCTGACGGAAGACGTCATCATGTCGCTGCGCGCGGGCGATATGGTCCTTTTCAGCGGCGAGGTTTATACGGCCCGCGATGCGGCGCATCGTCGGATGGTTGATGCCGTCCAAAAGGGCCTGCCCCTGCCGGTTGATTTGAAGACGGCCGTCATTTTTTACGCCGCTCCGTCTCCCACGCCTCCGGGAAGAGTCATCGGCGCCATCGGACCGACGACCAGCTGCCGGATGGATGCTTTCACGCCTTTACTGGTGGAACAAGGATTGCGGGTCATGATCGGCAAAGGCAGCCGCTCTCCGGAAGTGGTTGCTTCCATCAAAAAATACCGGGGGGTTTATTTCGGCGCCATCGGCGGTATCGCTGCTCTGATTGCGCGCTCGGTAACCCGTATGAAGCCGATAGCCTTTGAGGATCTGGGCCCGGAAGCCATCCGCTGCCTGACGCTTGTGGATTTGCCTCTCGTCGTCGCAAATGATCCGCAGGGGAATGATCTGTACCGGACCGAACAGAACAAATGGCGCATCTTTTTGTAATATCGGCTGTTTGACAGATCCAAGAAAAGGTATTGACTCAAGAAACCATCTATATTATGGGATACGGTCATTTTGTTAACATTCAATGAAGGAGACTTGCATGATTGAAGTGAGATGGCATGGACGGGGGGGGCAGGGGGCGGTCACATCGGTGGAATTGCTGGCCGTGTCGGCCATCGCCGCCGGAAAATTTGCCCAGGGGTTCCCCAGTTTCGGTCCGGAAAGAAGAGGCGCGCCTGTTGCGGCATTTACCCGTATTGCCGATAAAAAAATCAACGTCCGTTCGGGAATCTATGAGCCGGATGTCGTGTTGGTGCTGGACTCAAGTTTGATCGGCCTGGTCAATGTTACCGAAGGCTTAAAACCGGACGGCACATTGATCGTCAATACGCATAAATCACCGGAGGACATTCGCAAGGCGCTCGATTACAAAGGAACCCTGGCCATCGTGGACGGCACAGGCATCGCGCGCCGGGAGATGGGCGTGCCCATTGCCAACACGACAATGATCGGCGCCCTTCTGAAGGTCACCGGCATTATGGAGCTGGACGCGATGAAAGAATCGATAGAGCGCCGCTTCGGCCGAATCGCCCAGAAGAACTTGTCTGCTATGAAACGGGCTTACGACGAAATAAAAATATACAATTAAGAGGTAGATTTCAATGGCATTAAAAACATGGAAAGAGCTTCCCATCGGCTGTGTGGTATCCGAGCCGGGAAGCGCCAGCGAATATCATACGGGAAGCTGGCGGTCTCAACGGCCGATCTGGGATGATGCGAAATGCATCAAGTGCGGCATCTGTTATGTTTATTGTCCGGAAGGCTGCGTGCAGCAGACCGAAGACGGTTTTTTCAAGGCGGACCTGGATTATTGCAAGGGCTGCGGCATTTGCGCGCATGAATGCTGGCCCCGGGCGATCAAGATGGTGGAGGAGGAGTAGCATGGCAAAACGTATTGGAATGGAAGTGGCCATGGCCGTGGCGGAAGCGGTGGGGCTTTGCGATATTGACATGGCCGCCGTTTACCCCATTACTCCTCAATCGCATATCGCGGAACATCTTTCCGATCTGGTTGCCGACGGTGAAGTGGATACGGAATTTGTGACGGTGGAATCCGAGCATTCGGCCATGAGCGCGGTGATCGGCGCCTCCGGCGCGGGCGCCCGTTCTTTTACGGCGACCAGCTCCCAGGGCCTGATGCTGATGCACGAATTGCTGCCGATTGCCTCGGCGATGCGTCTGCCGATTTGCATGTCCATTGCCAACCGGGCCGTTTCCGGCCCCCTGAATATTTTAAATGATCATTCCGATATCATGCCCCAGCGCGATTCGGGGTGGATTTGTCTTTTTGTGGAAAACGGCCAGGAAGCCATTGACTTGTCCATTCAGGCTTTCAAAATTGCCGAGCACAAGGAGGTCATGTTGCCGGTCTGCGTCAATATCGACGGTTTTCAGTTGACGCACATGGTGGAGCCTTTTGAAATGCCCTCCAAAGAGGAAGTGGAAAAATTTCTCCCGCCGTTTGTTCCGCATGCGACGCTGCACCCTGCAAAACCAGTAACCATGGGCGCTTTTGCCATGTCCGATTATTTCACGGAAATCATGAAGGCCAAGGATGAAGCCCTCAAGAACTCCCAAAAAGTCATTCTGGAGGTTTGGGAGGAATGGGCAAAATTATTCGGCCGGGCGTACAAACCGGTGGAAACCTATCAATCCGAAGACGCGGAAGTTCTCCTGCTGACGATAGGCTCAATGGGGGAGACCGCCCAGATGGCGATCGACGCGCTGCGCGCCGGAGGCATCAAAGCCGGTCTGGTCAAATTGCGTCTGTGGCGCCCCTTCCCGTTTGCCGAGTTGAGAACCGCCGTTCAACAGGCAAAAAAACTGATTGTAACCGACCGCGCCGTATCGTTCGGCGGCCCCGGCGGCCCGGTTTTTTCGGAAATCAAATCCGCGATGTATGCCCAGGCCCGTCGCCCTCTGATGTACAATTATATTTACGGGCTGGGCGGACGCGACGTGACGGTCGGTGATTTTATCGGCATGTTTGAAAAAGTGCTGGCGGATCAGGAGAACAAAGCGGTGGATACCTATGAATTTTGGGGAGTGAGAGAATAATGAATATTGTCGAAAATTTTGATTTGTTTGCGCCGCGTTTGATCAATCGGCAGGAATTGATCTCTTCCGGTCACCGCGCCTGTTCCGGCTGCGCGGAAGTGCTGGCTGTACGGTTGATGTGCAAGGCGCTCGGTGAAAATACGGTGATCGCTTCCGCGACCGGCTGCATGGAAATCATCTCCAGCATGTTTCCCACAACGGCCTGGCGCGTGCCTTGGATCCACGTCGCGTTTGAAAATACGGCGGCCGTGGCCTCGGGTGTTGAAGCGGGCCTGAAGGCGCTGCGCCGAAAGGGGAAAATCGACGATCGGTATGTCAAAGTGGTCGGGATGGCCGGCGACGGCGGTACGATGGACATCGGCCTTCAGGCGCTTTCCGGCGCGATGGAGCGCGGCCACGACATGATTTTTGTCTGCTTTGACAATGAAGCCTACATGAACACGGGCATTCAGCGGTCCAGCGGCACGCCGATGGGCGCTTCCACCACAACCGCGCCGGCGGGCAAGGTGAGCTCCGGTCAGAAGACGTGGAAAAAGAACATGGCCGAAATCATGGTCGCCCACGAAATTCCGTATGTAGCCACCGTATGTCCGAGCTATCCGCTGGATTTTATCCGCAAGATTGAAAAGGCGAAAAGCATCAAGGGACCCTCCTATATCCATTGTTTCTCCATGTGCCCGACCGGCTGGCGTTCCCCTTCGCACACGGCCGTTTCTATAGGGCGCCTGGCCGTGGAAACCGGCGTTTTTCCGTTGTTTGAAGTCGAGCACGGCCATTACCGGATATCTCCGGACATGCCCAGAAAACTTCGGCCGATCCGGCAGTACTTCAAGCCGCAGGGGCGCTTCCGCCATTTGAAAGAGGATGAAATCGATAAAATCCAGGAGCGCGTGACCCTGGAATATCAAAAGCTGATGGAAAAGGCTAAATATTTATAAACCACGAAAAGGGAGTCTCTCAAAAGAATACCGAGGTGAAGGAAGAATGACGAAAGCCAGGAGCGTTGCAGCAATCACGAGGCAAATAGTAAAAAAACACGGGGGCGGCCAAAGCGCCATGATTGCCGTGTTGCAGGATATTCAGGAGGCCTTCAATTACCTTCCGAAGGAAGCGTTGAAAACGGCGGCCAAAGCGATGAAGATCCCGATGAGCCGGGTCTATGAAGCGGCGACGTTTTACGCCGCGTTCAGCCTGAAACCGCGCGGCAAACATGTCGTCAAGATCTGCAAGGGAACCGCCTGCCACGTCCGCGGCGCGGCCATCCTTCAGGACCGGTTCGAAACCACGCTGGGCATCAGGCCGGGGCAAACGACGGCTGACGGAAAATTCTCGCTGGAAACCGTGAACTGTGTCGGCGCCTGCGCGCTGGGGCCGGTGGTGGTCATCAACGCCGATTATCACGGGCAGGTTACCATCAACAAAGTGGATAAAATCATCAAAAAGATCAGTGGGGAGGGGGCGCAGTCATGAACGAAAATCCTGATACTCAAGCCCGCCAGATCATGGATAAATTGACCCTGTATTACGGTCCAAAGAAAAAGTTTGTTGCGATTTGCGCCGGCACCGGTTGCCGCGCTTCCGGCAGCCTTCAGGTGAAAGAAGCGATGGAGACCGAATTAAAAAAGCAAAACATGGGGGACGTGGACGTGCTGTCTACCGGATGTCTGGGGTTTTGTGAAAAAGGCCCCATGATGGTCATCCATCCGGACAAATATTTTTATCAGCATGTGAAAGTCGAAGACGTCCCGGAAATCATTTCCAAAACCGTCGCCAAAGGCGAAGTGATCGGCCGTCTGCTGTACCGTCATCCGGAAACCAAAAAAACTCTTTTCCGCGAGGAAGACCTGCCCTTTTACAAAAAGCAGCTCCGGGTGGTTTTCGGCCAGAACGGGATGATTGATCCGGCGCGCATTGAAGATTATTTTGCCATCGACGGCTATCAGGCGCTGGGCAAAGTGCTTTCCGAAATGACGCCCGAAGACGTCATTGGCGAAGTGAAAAAAGCCGGTCTCCGGGGCCGCGGCGGCGGCGGTTTTCACGCGGCCGTCAAGTGGGAAGGCGTGCGCAGGGCGGCAGGCGAGCCCAAGTATGTCATTGCCAACGGCGATGAAGGCGATCCCGGCGCATACATGGACCGCAGCCTCATGGAAGGCAACCCCCACAGCGTGATCGAAGGCATGATCATCGGCGCTTACGCGGTTGGCGCCCATGAGGGATACATTTACGTCCGAAACGAATATCCGCTCGCCGTGACGCACCTGACGATCGCCATCGAGACGGCGCGGGAAATGGGGCTTCTGGGGAAAAATATTCTGGGCACGGACTTTTCTTTTGATATTCAAATCACCAAGGGAGCGGGCGCGTTCGTCTGCGGCGAGTCCTCCGCCCTGTTCGCTTCCGTGGAAGGCCGCGCCGGCGAGCCGCGCGCCAAGTACGTTCACGCGACGGATAAGGGCTTCTACGACAAACCCACCGTCCTCAACAACGTGGAAACCTGGGCCAACGTTCCGCTGATCATCAACAAGGGGGCGGACTGGTACAACACCATTGGAACCGAAGGCTCGAAGGGAACGAAAATCTTCTCGCTGGTCGGCAAGATCAACAATACGGGACTGATCGAAGTTCCGATGGGCACGACGCTCTACGAAATCATCTACGACATGGGCGGCGGCATTCCCAACGGCAAAAAGTTCAAAGCCGTCCAGACCGGCGGCCCCTCCGGCGGCTGCATTCCGGAGCGCCTGCTGGATATTCCCGTGGATTTCGACAAGCTTTATGAAGTCGGGTCGATGATGGGCTCCGGCGGCATGATCGTCATGGACGAAACGTCCTGTATGGTCGATGTTGCCCGGTACTTCCTGGAGTTTCTGAAGGAAGAATCCTGCGGTAAGTGCGTCCCCTGCCGCGAAGGCGTTCGCCGGATGAGCGACATTCTGGAAGACATCTGCGCGGGAAGGGGCAGGGAAGGAGACGTGGAGATCCTGGAGGCCATGGGGAAAGCGATTGCCGACGGCTCGCTGTGCGCGCTGGGCGGCTCGGCCCCCAACCCGGTTTTGAGCACGATTCGCTATTTCCGCGAAGAGTATGACGCGCACATCCGGGATCGCCGCTGTCCGGCCGGTGTCTGCAAGGGGCTGATTACCTACAGCATCGACGCGGAAAAATGCACCGGCTGCGGCGTATGCGTCAAGGTTTGCGCCACGAGGGCGATTTCCGGCGAAAAGAAGAAAGCGCATGTTATTGACAATGATCAATGCACCCGTTGCGGCGCCTGTATCCAGAGCTGCAAATTCGATGCAATTCATGTGAAGTAAAGGTGGAATAAGCCATGGTAAATATGATGATAGACGGAAAAAACGTATCGGCGCCCAAAGGCACGATGCTTCTGGAATCCATTCGCGGCGCGGGCATTGCCGTTCCCACCCTCTGCGCGCATGAAGCGGTCTCCCGGTCCGGAGCGTGCCGCCTTTGCGTGGTGGAAATCAAGAAGGGAAACCGGACCCGGATCGTCACTTCCTGCCTCTACGGCGTGGAAGAAGGTCTGATCGTTGACACCAAAAGCGAGCGGGTTCTCAATGTGCGCCGGCTGGTCATGGAGCTGCTTCTGGCGCGCTGCCCGGAATCCGACGTTCTGCAAAAGATGGCCCGGGACATGGGGGTGGCGCCGCAGCCCCGGTATGCCGTCGATACGGACAAGGGCAAGTGCATTTTATGCCGCTCCTGCGTGCGTGTCTGCGAGGAGGTGGTCGGCGTAAGCGCCATCGGGTTATTCTCCCGGGGGCCTTACAAAGAAGTCGGAACGCCGTACAACGAAAAATCGGATGCCTGCATCGGCTGCGGCGCGTGCGTCTATGTTTGCCCCACCGGGCATATCGAAATGACCTCGACCGGCGACCGGCGCAAAATATGGGGACGCACCTTTAAAATGCAGGCCTGCTCCAAGTGCGGTAAATTCTTCGCTCCCGTGGACCAGTTGAAATTCATCAGCAAGAAAACCGGCACGTCCATGGCGGAGCTGTCCGTCTGCACGGAATGCCGCTGAACGGTTTACATCTTGCCCCTTCCCTCTAAAAAACGAGCCCGGCTCTGAAATTTTCAGGCCGGGCTTTTTAAGGAAACCCCGCATTGATGGAGGCGCTCCCCGACAACAACGACATTCGTCCGGGAGGAAAGGGCCGCATGAAGAATTTGAGCCATTGGATGATCCGGCTTTTGACCCGTCTGCGCGACGCGCGCCTCGTCTGGGATGTCATGGGATCCCTTTACAACACGAGAATATACCCACTGATTGACGGACTCTACCAATCCATCGCGGAAGAGCTGACCCTGCAAAAGCAAGCACAGATCCTCGAGGCGGGCGCGGGCCGGGGGCACCTGTCGCTTCTGCTCGCAGAGCTTCATCCGGACGCCCGGTTTACGGGAATCGATTACTCCCGGATGCAGGTTCGCAGGGCCGAGTGCTACCGCCGTGAGAAAAAAATCTTCAACTGTTTTTTCCGGCAGAACAATGTTCTGAATCTGCCGTTTCAGGAAGCGGTCTTTGACGCGGCGGTCAGCGTGGGATCGATCAAGCACTGGTCCGATCCTCATCGGGGGCTGACTGAGCTGCGGCGGGTGATCAAACCGGGCGGCTGCCTGATGATCGCGGAAACGGACCGGGAGACGCCGGACGACGAACTCCGGCAATTCGTCAAACGCTTTCCCATCCCTTTTGTGCCGGAAGGTCTTCTTTTTTGGGGACTGCGCCACGTCGTCTTCGGTCAGAGCCTGTCGGAAGATCAACTGGCGGACGCAGCGATCCGGGCCGGATTTCATCCGGTCGAACGTAGGCCGGTCGCCGCCTGTCCCTATGTCATGGTAAAAGCATGGAAATGAGACAGCGGCCGGGAACCCCAACATCCCATTGCCATTTTACGCAAGCTGCAGTATAACGACGCCCGGGGTTTTACAGAAAACCACCTGTTGATGAGGAGAAAACATAAAGGTCTTATGAAATTAAATTCTCTGATTGATCGCTGGTTTGCGGCAGCCCGTCTTCCGGTGCTGTTGTTTTTTATGGCGGCGCTTCTGGCCGCCTGCTCGATGTTTACCGCAAAGCCCGTCCAGCCGGCCAGAATTGCCGTCGTCCTGGGGGCCGGCGCCTCCAAGGGCTTTGCGCATATCGGTGTTCTGAAAGTTCTGGAAGCCCAGCAGGTTCCCGTTCACATGGTGGTGGGTGCCAGCGCCGGCAGCGTCGTGGGAAGCCTTTACGCGTCGGGCAAAAACGGTTTCGAACTGCAGGCGATTGCCATGAAGATGGAAAAAGACAAGGTGATCGACTACGACTGGAAGATCTGGAAGGGTGGACTCATCAAAGGGGAAAAGCTCGAGCGTTTCATCAATGCCGCTGTAAACCATGCCCCCATCGAGAAGCTCAAAATTCCTTTTTACGCCGTGGCGACCAACGTCGGCACCGGCGAGGAAATGGTGTTCGGCAGGGGCAACACCGGCGTCGCCGTGCACGCCAGTTGCAGCGTGCCGGGGGTGTTTCAGCCGGTCAGGATCGGGAAGGACACTTATGTTGACGGCAGCGTGGTCAGTCCGGTGCCCGTGGATGTGGCCAGACGGTATGGCGCGGATGTCGTCATCGCCGTGGACATCTCCGGCGGCCTGGACAAGGACGCCCCCAGCGGAGTGATGAACACCATGCAGAAAACGTTCAACATCATGTACGCCAAAAACGTTGCCACCCAGCTCACAAACGCCGATGTCGTCATCCGTCCGAACGTGAAGGAAATCGGATCGACCGACATGGAGAAATTCAACCAGGCGATCTTCGAGGGAGAAAAGGCGGCTACGGCCGCGCTGCCTGAAATACGGAATATCGTGGAAAAACTGAGCGCCGGAGGCCGTTTGCCTGCCCGATAGAGGAATGGCAGCCGTCAGCTTTTTTACGAGGGCGTCATTATTTTATTGAAAATGCTTTTCAGAAAAGCAAAAACATCTCTTTTTGGGCAACCAAAAAGAGATGTTTAGTAGTCTTGCTTGTAATATCCCGCCCATTTCTCGTCGATGGTTTTCTGGATGTCGTCAATCTGCGCGTCGGTCAGCTTCCGGAAGCGGGACTGAGCACGGAAGTATTCGCGGACCGGGACCAGCTTTCGCTTTTCGATCAGCTTTTCCGAGGCGGCCGTCAGTTTGAATTCACCGTTCACAATTTCATAAAGGTCATAGTAGCCCGTTTCCACGGCAAGGCGCCCGATTTTGATTCCGTAGCGCGGATCATAGCCCCATCCCGGCGGACAGGGAATGTGAATGTGGAAATACTTGGTGCCGGGCAGCGCGAGGCAGTTTTTGATTTTGTCGTAGAGGTCCAGCGGGTAGGCCGCGGAGCAGGCCGCGACGTAGCTTAAATGGTGCGCGGCCATGATGGCCGGCACATCTTTTTTTTGCTGAAGCTTTCCCTTGAACGGCGTGTTTGCGGTGATGGCGCCGATGGGCGTCGTTCCCGAGCGCTGCGCGCCCGTGTTCATATAGCCTTCGTTGTCGTAGCAGAAGTAAATGAAGTTGTCGCCGCGCTCCGCCGCGCCGGACAAAGCTTGCAGGCCGATGTCGCTGGTTCCCCCGTCGCCAGCCCAGCCGGCGACCGTGGTGTGCTCGTTGCCCTGGGCTTTGAGCGTGGCCAGTATGCCCGTGGCGGCGGCGGCCGTTGAAGCGAATGTCACGTTCAGACTGGGCAGTTTCGTCGAGGCCACCGGGAAAAGCCCCTGCAGCACGGTAAGGCAACTGGGCGGCACCACCAGGATCGTGTCACGGCCCAGGGCTTTCAGCCCTACCCGATAGGCGATGGACAGGCCGCAGCCTGTGCATGCCCTGGTTCCCGGATGGACCAGTTCTTCCGTCGGTAAACTTAAAATGGTTGATTTCGCCTGCATGGCATTCTCCTATAGCCGAAGCCCGATCCAGAGGGGCTCTTGGGAAACACGGCCCTTTGTTGCAAAACGGAGGGTTTGCGTCAAATCATCGGTTCGAATTTCGCGGCCGCCGATTCCCGCGATGAAATTCTGGACGACCGGCAGCGATCCGGTTCCGGCCAGGTGTTCGTAAAGCGCCGACTTCAAATCCGACATCAGGGCACCCTCATATCCGTAGCTCAGCGCCTTTTCGACGACGATCACGCCTTTTTTCCCTTTCAGGGCCGCCGCGAGCGCCTCATCCGGAAACGGGCGGTAATAGCGAACGCCCATCACGCCGATTTTGATTCCTTCCGTTCTCAACTGGTCCACGCAAACGCGCATCTGGTAGGTGATCGATCCCAGGCCGACGGCGACGTGCTCCGCGTCGTCGCAGCGGTACGGTTCGATGTAGGGATCGGCGCCGCGGTTGAAGATGCCGGCAAAGCGCCTTTCCGCCTCGGCCGCGGTTTGGAGCGTTTTGCGCAGATCTTCCTGCAGCAGGCAGCGGATTTCCATGTATCCGTGGGCCAGCTCGCCTTTGACGTCCATCCGCACATCCGGCAGCGTCACCGTATTGAGGTTGGCCGGATGCTGGGGATCGAGAAAGTAATCCGGCTGGAACGACGGCAGAAAAGCATCCACCATTTCCTGATCGGGGAGATCAAACGGCATAAACGTGTGGGATAAAATATATCCGTCGTAGCAGACCATGACGGGAATGCTCACCTGCTCGGCCAGCCAGTAAGCTTTGATGACCGTGTCGATAATCTGCTGGTGATCCGCGCAGTAGATCTGTATCCAGCCCGTGTCCCGCTGCGAGATGGAATCCTGCTGATCGTTCCAGACATTCCAAGGCGCCCCCACCGCCCGGTTGACCACGCACATGACAATCGGCAGCCGCGCGCCCGACGCCCACTGCACCTGCTCGTGCATGTATAAAAGCCCGTTGGCGCTGGTGGCCGTAAACGCCCGAGCGCCGGCGGAGGAGGCGGCAATGCAGACCGCCAGCGCGGAGTGCTCGCTTTCCACGGGAATATATTCCGCCTTCATCCCGCCGGATTCGACGTACTCGGAGAGCTTTTCCGTGAGCGGCGTCTGAGGAGTGATGGGATAGGCCGCGATCACACTGGCGCGGCAGAGTTTGACGCCCAGAGCCGCCGCCGCGTTTCCGTTTTCGATGATATGCATGGCCTCTACTCCTTGTCTTCTTCCGCGAATTTGGCTTCATCCACCATGGTTATGGCCTTGGTGGGGCATTCTTCGGCGCAGATGCCACAGCCCTTGCAGTATTCCAGGTTGATGGTGGGCGGAATCGTCCGCGAGATCACGACGTCGGGACAGAACAGCCAGCAGATAAAGCAGGCTTCTTTGTTTCTCTTGCAGGGAATGCAGAGGCTTGGGTCGAGAACCGGCCGCTCCACCCTCCAGGACCCCGTCCTTCCGCCGTCTCCCGCCCCGTGTTCGCTGTGTGACGTTTTTCTTCGATAATTTCGGGTTCCCATGTTCAGCCTCCCGCCACGGTTCTCTCGTAGGCGAGTTTAGCCGCCAGGGAGTTCTTTGTCGGTTTTCTTGTACGAAATTCGTCTTCGATGCCTGAAACCAAAAGGTCGATTCCCAAGAGGTTCGTGGCTTTTTCCAGGGAGCCGATAATGCCGGTGTTGACCATGCCGTGCGGCAGGCCCGCTTCCACCGATATGGCCGTGACATCCGCGGTGGCCAGCCGGTAATCCTGAAAATGATAGAATTCGTGGGCCATCGGCGTGTTCAGGACGATGATGCCGCCGGGCTTGAGGCCGTGGGTGACATCCGCCTCCTTGAGGAGTAGATGGTCCAGGACGACGACGATGTCCGGCGTTTCGATGGGCGACAGATCGTATATTTTCGTCTTCGAAATTTTCAGGGACGTCATGACCGGCGCGCCTCTGCGCTCGGTGCCGAAGGTCGGCGCCATGACCACGCCCGCATAGCCGGAAACGAATGCGACGGCGGCCACAATCTTGGCCGCCGTGATCGCGCCCTGGCCGCCGCGTCCGTGCCAGCGGATGGCAATAAACTCTTTGTTCATGTTAAAACATCCTGAGGGGGTTAGGCTGAAGACTGAAGGTGGAACATTAATCTCTTTGCAAAGATTTGATCAAGCCGTTCAGCACTTTTTCAGTTTCAGTAACTTTTGGTTCAATACTTAATAATGCTCCATTTTTCAGGAAGCCCAGCCGCTGGGATAAATTCAACTGATAACGCAGTTCTCTTAAGAAACCGAATGCAATCTTCAGTTTTCCGCCTTCCGCCTTCGACCTTTTCTTACCATAACCGCTGCAACAATCAACAATAAAACAACGCCCGCGGCGGCCAGCACAATCACCGTCGGAGTGGCGGGCCTTGCAAACAGATGAACCGGATTGCAACTGGGCCTCTCCACGATACGTCCGAGTTTGCCGGAATATTTTTCCGGCAGATCAGGGATGCCGTTGCCGTTGACGTCCGGAAAGGACTGGACATACCGGAGAACGCCTTCCCATTCTTTCAGCTCCTGGATGCCGGGCACAGAAGGATCTGCGTCAACGAGCGCCTCGGAGAGATTTTCCAGAGGTTTACCGTTTTTGTCTTTCGGAGCGATTTCCAAAAGCGAATAGGTAAACCGGCCCACGATTTTTAAAAACGTCGCATTGTAAATATTGGCGGCAACCCGGTAAAGTTGCCGGTTGGACCGGCTATAATCCAAAGGCCGGTATCCTTCTTCCTCGCCGCCGATTTCTATGGCGGTGACACGGTCGAAATAGACCCGGCGGGGATTGTAGGTAAAGCGGAGTCCGGAGACTTGCAGATAATAGTCGTCATTGCTCTTGAGCGGCCGGACGCTGGTCAGAATTTCCAGCGCTCTTTTGAGTTCATAGCCGTACAGGTAAAAGGAAATCAGCGGGTAGCCCATGGTATCGTCCACGCCGATGCCCAGCGGAATCGTGCGGAACAAATCGCCTACGGTGATCATTCCGGTTTTTCCCCGCAGCAGCCAGTCCCGGATGACGCCGTTGGATTCGACGGCGACCACCACGGCGCTTGTCGGGTCATTGGGATCGAACGAAACCCGGTTGACGGACCAGCGAATGGAATCGGCCAGCAGATTGCCCAGCGGCGATTCCGTTGCATCGATCTTCAAATCCCACGCGGTTTCAGCGACGATCTGATCGTAAGACAAATTTTTCGGATTCAGGAGCCGCGCGTTCAACTGCTGTTTGAAGGCGTCGATTGTCTTCTGAATTTTTGGGTCTCCGGCAACGGAACTGTTGGCGGGGACGAGGGTGTAGTCTTTCAGCGTCGTCCGGCCTGCCTCCTGTATGATGTCCAGAACGCCGACGAATCTTCCGTAACTCCCGGCCTGGACGATGATCGTATCGTTGACGAGAATCGGTTTTTCCAGGTTGGTGTGCGTGTGCCCGCTCACGATAACGTCAATGCCCCTGACTTCCGCGGCCAGGATTTGGTCTTCTGATTTTTTGGGGTTGTCGCGGAGTCCGCTGTGCGACAGACAGATCACCAAGTCCGCTTTTTCCCGGTCCCGGAGGATATTCACCATTTCCTGAGCCGTTTGAATGGGATCGCGGAATTTCAGGGGTTTGGCGAAAGGCGAGACCTCGATGGCGTCTTTTCCCAGAATTCCGAAGACGCCGATCTTCAGTCCGCCGCGCTCCAGAATCGTATGGCTTTTTACGCCGGCTTCCGAAAACGCGTCTTCCAGATCCGCCAGCTGCGGCTTTTGGCGGTCAAATACAGCGTTGGCGAAAACAATCTGAGGCGCGCCGCCCCTGGCTTTGGCTGTCCGGAGGGTGGCGGCCAAGCCCGTCGGCTTGAGATCGAATTCATGGTTGCCCAGCGCAACGACGTCATAGCCCATGTCTTTCAGCAGGCGAAGTTCAAAAGCCTCCTCCCGGTTCAGCATGTGAAAAAACGATCCCATGGTGTAATCGCCCGCATCCACGACCAAGACGGGATTGGATTTTTCTCTTTTGATTTTTTGGATGACGGCGGCCACGCGCGACCAGCCGCCGACGGTCTCATCGGCGTTGACTTTGAAGGGCTGATAGTCAATTTCCGGCGAAAAGCCCTGGAAATGCGAGTGCATGTCATTGGTGTGCACGATGGTAATCGATTTTTCGGCCGCCAAAACATTCGCCGCAAAAAACACGACAGCCCAAACAACGATGACGTATCTTGTTTTCAGCATTTTTCCTTTTCCCTTCATGGTTAGGCAAGCTCACCGGGACAGGTTTTTACTTGTCGCCCATCCCTCATTGCCTTGCACTTATGATTTGGTTGGTTCACCCCTCGACAATCCCGCATGCTCCAGCAGGGAACACTCGCGAGCGTTCCTTCCGTGCTACATCCACCAGCCACTATCCACTATCCACTATCCCCCGCCTCACTATCATAATTTCTCCGGCCTGAAAAGTTTTTGTCAGGGAGCGCCGCTTCAATCTTTTGGAGCAGTCCGAAGAGAGACGTTTTGTCCGGGGCGGATACGGCCACGGCGTCAAAGCGCCGGCAGAGGGTTTGCAGAAGTTCCTTGTCGGGAAAGCGGTCGGACTTGTTGAAAACGCGTATGCCCGGCTTGTCGTGGATTTCCAGCTCTTCCAGAATGTTTTCGACCGCCGATATCTGTTCTTCAAACCGGCTGCTGCTCACATCAATGACGTGCAGGAGCAAATCCGCTTCCTGAAGCTCGTCCAGCGTTGCCCTAAAAGCGCTGAACAATTGCCGGGGCAGGTTCCGGATAAACCCGACGGTGTCGGTAATGATGGCTTCCGTGTCTTGCGGAAACCGCAGTCTCGCGCTTTTCGTATCGAGCGTGGCAAACAGTTTGTCTTCCGCCAGGACGGCGCTTTTCGTCAGGGTATTGAGCAGCGTGGACTTGCCCGCGTTGGTGTAGCCGACAATGGAAATCACCGGCAGGCCTGATTTTTCCCTCCGTCCCCTTCGCTGGCCGTGCGACCTGGCCACGGATTTCAAATCCTTTTCCAGCCGGTGGATGCGCTCACGGATCCGGCGGCGGTCGATTTCCAGCTTGGTTTCGCCCGGTCCCACGCCGCCGATGCCTCCCGCCAGACGGGAAAGCGACGTGTCCTTGTGCGCCAGGCGCGGCAGCAGATATTTGAGCTGCGCCAGCTCTACCTGAATTTTTCCTTCGCGGCTGTGCGCGCGACGGGCAAAGATATCCAGAATCACCTGCGTGCGGTCGATAATTTTCAGGCCGGTAAAATCGCCGATGGAGCGCGCCTGCGCGGGCGTCAGTTCGTGATCAAAGATGAGCAGGTTTGCGCCGATTTGGGTGGCCCGAAGATCAATGTCCGACAGTTTGCCCCGGCCGACCAGGTATTTCGGATCCGGCTGCGCACGGTATTGAATCTGTGCGTCAAAAACCTCCACCCCGCAGGTGGAAGCCAGTTGCCGAAGTTCTTCCAGCGAGGCTTCCGCGTCTCCCGGGGGATTTTTTTCCACCCGGACCAGGATGGCTTTTTCCGCCGCGTCAATTCGCCGGCTTTTCTGCCGGCGGGCAAACTCGTCTTCCAGCGCCGTGATAAAAGATAAAAAGTTGAGGTTCATCCGGTGCGGTTCTTGGGGATCATGGATCAACCAGTAGGCGCCCTGCGGATTTTCGGGAATCAGATGCGCCCAGAAAAGCTTGCCGGGCGAGCCGTCTTCCTGAACCTGAAGAGCGCCTATCATATCCAGGCGCAGATGGGACAGGTCCGTCAGATCCTCCGGCGAGAGGCCTGCGCCGTTCAAATGCGTGTGGATCAGGCGCAGGCCCTTGAAGCGGGTGGACGCCGCGCGAAAAGCATCCAGGCCGGGGATGAAGATGCCCCTGTGGTCGCCCAGGATGACCATGCTGATCTCGCCTTTGCGGTTAATCAGCAGGCCGATCTGCCGGTTGAGCGAGCCGGACAAAAATGAAATCTCCCGGGCAAGATCATGGCTGATCAGGCTTTCCGGCGGAATGCCGCGCCGGTAAAGCCGTTCCAGGGATTTGATTTGCTGGGCGCCGAGGCCTGAAGTATTGCCGAATATTTTATTGATAGTTTGTCTTCCTGTTGATGATTCTATGATCCGCGCCGGATTTTGATACCCCCCCCTTGGTCAGGACGGGCAACCTCTGTGTCCGGAATATACAGAAAAAAACAGGTACAAGTCAATGAAATAATAGGCTGAGGGGCTGTCAGGCTGAAGACCGAAGGCTAAAGGATGACGGTTTTGTAAAAAGTAAAACATAGCGTAACACTTTAAAACAATTTATAAATCGCGCCTTTATCAAGAATTGTTTTTTTAGGTAAGAAATTATTGGGCATTTCCATTTCTTTCTCCTTCTCAACCATGGCAGACTAACATGCACCTTATTCACCTGTCCAGTTTTTGGGGAGTATTATACGAGGCTGAAGGTTGAAAGGGAGGGGCGGCATTCTTGTGAAGGCCGCCCCTCTTTTGTTGTGCGTTCAGGGCGCATAAAAAACGGCAGCCCGGACGGTCGCCGTTTTGCACTTTTCGCGTCTCTTCGTCAGCGGCCTTTGAACCGGGCCTGCCTCTTTTCCAGAAACGCCCTGGAGCCTTCTTTGAAATCTTCGGTGACCAGCAGGGTCTGGAAGGCGGCTTTCTCAATTTTGGTGACGCCGTCGTAAAGGGTGCCTTCCAATCCCAGGCGAACGGCCTTCATGATCTCGCGCTGCGCCACAGGAGCGCCGCCCGCCAGCTTTTTGGCCAGTTTCTTGGCGGCTTCCAGCACTTCAGCCTGCGGGACTACCTTGTTGAGCAATCCCAGCGCCAGGGCGTCTTTGGCCGGCATGAAATCGCCGGTGAGCATCAGTTCCAGAGCCTTGGTTTTGCCGATATAGCGGGGCAGTCTCTGGGTTCCGCCCCAGCCGGGGTTCAAACCCAGCTTCACTTCGGGAAGGCCCACTACCGCTTCTTCCGCCATGATTCTCAAATGGCAGGAGCAGGCCAGTTCCAGGCCTCCGCCCAGGGCCAGACCCTGAATGGCTGCAATAACGATCTTCGGGTAATTTTCAATTTTGAAATACACGTCGTTGCCGTCGTACTGGGGCACTTTGCCCGACTGGAGATCGGCAAACTCGGTAATGTCCGCTCCCGCCGAAAAGCATTTCGGACCGGTGCCGGTAATAATGATGACGCGCACATTGTCGTCTTTTTCGCATTTGTCCAAAAGATCGTTTAAATCCCGTAAAACCCCCTGTGCCATTGCGTTTGCGGGCGGATGATTGATGGCCGCCACCACAACCATACCGTCTTGTTCCACCGCCAGTTTTTCATACTCAAAAGCCATGTCCTATCCTCCTTCGATATTGATTTTAAAGATTTTCAGGAAACCGGTTAAAAAAGTGCCGCGGGCACTATAGAAAGAACGCAAAAGCGTGTCAAGAAGAAACAGCAACCGGCCGCCAGGCAAAGCGCCGCCTGCCGAATTTTCTTGAAACCCCAAAAACAAGGTGTATGATTCCGGCGTCCTGCGGAGGAACAGAGCTTCATGAATCAACAAAAAATGGCGGCGACCATCCATTCCGTGCGGTACTGAGGAGAAGGTTATGAATGTTACTGTGCTGTTGATTGTGGCGGTGGTTTTGTTCTTTCTGGCGTATCGCTTTTATACCCGTTTTATCGCAAAGCTTTTTAACGAAAACGACAACCAGCCCACGCCGGCCTGCGCGCTCAGGGACGATTGCGACTATGCACCGACCAAGCCCGTGATTCTGTTCGGGAATCATTTTGCCAGCATTGCCGAGGACGGGCCGATTATCGGGCCTACCGTCGCCCTGCTGTTCGGTTATCTGCCCGTCTGGCTGTGGGCGGTCATCGGCTGGCTGGTGTATAAAAGAGGCGTCAGCGTCAATCTGGCCGATCTTCGGTTCCGCCAATCAACTTTTGGCATCCCTGGCGCTGCCCGCCTATTTGTCCACGGACGGTCTGGGCTTGCTGTCCGGGGATTTGACGAGAGGAAAGACCCCCTTGCGGACGGAACGAACATCTTCAATCGTATAAAACGCCAGCGGATTGCAGCCGCGGATAATTTTTAGCACGGAATCGATGTCCTTCCTTTTGGCGATGGTAAAAATAATCTTTACCTGTCCCATGGCCCCCTCGGCGTCCACGTGTGTGACGCCGTAGCGGTTTTCTTTGAGGTAGCGGATGAGCAACTCCGCGTTCTTTTGCGTGATAGTCCGGATCACCACGGTGCCGATTGCCATTTTTTCTTCAATGAGGATGCCGACCAGGTTGCCCATCGCAAAACCGCCCGCATAGGCCACATAGCAGACCGGGTTGGACAGGTTCTTGAAGATCTGCGTGATCGCGGTCAGCCAGATCAGCACTTCCACGAAGCCGATCACCGGCGCCAGAAATTTCATTCCCCGCCCGACATAGATGATGCGCAGCGTGTCGAGCGTGACGTCGCAAATCCGCGCGAGAAAAATCAGGATCGGCAGCAGGACAAATTTAAAGATTTCTGAATGATACAGGGCGGCGATGTCCACCGGGAATCTCCTTCTCTCCGGGAAGTCGCCGTACTATAGGCGAACCGCCGCCGTAAGTCAATCCGCTTTCCTGTTTAGGTAATGTATCATATCTTGTGTCAGAGAAGGGGAAGGGGTACCAACGTAATAGATTTGCCCAAATCTAGATTAAGGAGGTGCCCCATGTCCCAAGATTACGTTTGGAGTTTGCCACAAGCGTTTAAAGTAATCAAGGAGATGAATCTTTTTCCAGTCGTTTGCTAATCCCCTTCCATCAGAAAGGCGGTAATTAGAACATTGGTGTCAGATGATCTGGTCAAGTAAAAACGGACACTCGGTTAAGCTGCTTTTGCCATCATAAAATTCTTTTCATACTCATTTGGATTTTTGTAGTCCAAAGAAGAATGCAAACGATGGCTGTTATAAACATCTCAATGTAATGGGTCACATCACTTCTGGCATCCTTCCGGCTACGATAAATTGTCCTGAACAGTACTTGAGTTGGGTAGTGTCAACAATTTTTCGCACTTTTAGTTTAGCAACCCATCAATCCGGTAATCGGTAAGCCAAGCGTTCGGGGAGTCCTTAAAACTCCCGGAGCGCTTGCGCCACCGGGTCAGAGAGGACGGATCAATTGGCAATTCGTGCTGAAAGTATTTGAACCCGCAAAAATACTGCCAGTATGGGTTCTCCAGCAGTCTGGCTACAACGGATTCGTCACTCTCATTGTAGGCATGTTTCAGATAATGAAGACCCACAACCAGTCGGGTAGGCAAAGCCGGTCTGTCTTGCTTCTGCGCAAACAGGGCGCAAAGGAAACATCAAATCGCTTTCAATCAATCTTGTTGGCCAGAACATACAATGGATGGGTGCTATCAACGATCTGTTCCAAGCTCGACCGGAATAAGTCTCCGTGGGATTCTGCAAAACTCTTGTCTTTCGGTTGCATAAATTATTTGCCGGGTTCTCGTCCCTTTCTCTGAAATTTCGGCAGTTTATAACATAGAATATTTCGATAATCAAATAATAATATCAATATGTTATGACATTTTCAGGGAGGACTAACTTAATCTAGATATCAATATAACATTTTTCTTGACTAGAATATAATTCTAGATTATGAATATAATAAATTATTGCAGGAAGTGCTCTAATTTCTATAATGATAGACGTCGAGCAATATTTTAGAAGGTGATATGAAGCTAGTAGATTCAACACATTTTCGATCAATTGGAAAAAAGAGAGAGATAATTCAAGCAGCATTGAAGTGTTTTTCCGAAAAGGGATACACTGAAACTAGCATGTTGGATATATGTTCGCGAGCGAAAGCCAGTACAGGCAGCGTATATCATCATTATAAGAGCAAAGAGCAACTTGCCGCAGCTGTGTATCTAGAAGGTATTAAGGAATACCAGACAGGGTTGATTAAAAATCTGGAAAAACAAAAAGATGGATTTCGAGGTATTAGTTCAATCATACGGTATCATCTCAATTGGATTGTCAAGAACCCAGAATGGTCAAGCTTTCTCTTTCAAAAACGTCACTACACTTTTTTAAATGGTGCTAATGATCAATTGAATGTTCTAAATATAAATTTTTCTAAAAAAGTCATAGGTTGGTTTGTCAAGCATATTGAAAAGGGAACATTTAGACCCCTGCCTTGGGAGATCATTATCGCGATGGTTTTTGGACCATGCCAGGAGTACGCACGGTTGTACTATTCAGGAAAAGCAAATTTAAAAATTGAACAAGCAGTTCGTAATCTTTCTGATGTAGTTTGGCGGGCATTAGCGTCAGAAAAAAAATGGGGGAAGAATTATGAACGAAATTGAAATGATCTTCAAAAATAAACCATCTGCACTGTATATATTATGGAAAGCTTTTAAAACAAAAAAGAGTGCATATTCTTCAGACGTTAAATACCCGATTATCCATGTTTCAAGAAAGGGCTTTGTCATAAATAAGGCCCATGTGGAGGCTTTTCACAAAGTATGCGATATTAAGCAATATGATTGCTTGCATATGTTATACCCATTTACTCTGGTATATCCGTATATCATGCAAGTATTGAGCTCTAAAGAAATACCGGTATCAATGTTCAAAGTATTAAATACACATAATTGTATTAAAATGCACCGATACATATTTCCCGATGAACTTATTGATATAGACTGTTTTAATTCCTCTATGCGAATAATTCCTAAAGGGCTAGAACTTGACATAAAATCTATTATTTCTTCTAAAGGAGAAAATGTTTGGGAAAACATTACAACATATTTTTATCCAGGGAAATTCGGTCCTGCAGATGCTTCATATAGCTCACCTCGACTTGATCTTATAAACGATGCCCCTGTCATAAACAAATGGTATCTCCCTGCTAAGAACAGATTCAGGTTTGCTAGGATATCTGGGGACACAAATGGTATCCATTATGTATCATTCTATGCGCGCGTAATGGGATTTAAAAGAGATTTTGCCCAGCCGATACGAGTCGTAGCAAAATGCGTGTCATCTCTTCCGATAGCTCACGGTATTAAAAGCTGGCTTGAGGAACTTAATGACAGTTGCATAATATCTCGTCCAAGAACCCCAGCTGCTCTGCCAAAGGAGCTCGATTTTTATTTAAAGGGTCCTGTGTATTACGACAATACTCTGATCCTGAAAAATATCAAAACAGAAAAAGGCAATAGATTTGATTTATATTGCAACGATGAAAGTAAGCCGGCAATTTCTGGAATGCTTTATCTATAAGAGTCCCAAGAGATCATCGGTATCACCCCCTTCCAAATGGGATGCTACCATAACCTGACTACTCTCCGGGTGGTACACTTTTACATAATCGGTGACACGTAAAAATGCTGTCTCGATATGCCATTGATCTTACAGGCTTCCGATACATTCTTCGAATACTCCGCCAACTCTAGTACCATGTAACTTTTATAATGTCGGATAAAGCAGTTTTAATTTAATTTTGGCCCTTCCGGCGTAACCGTCTCCCCCCCATCTTTACGTTTGCCGCCAATCGAGATATGACGCCCTCCGGCAGTAAGAAAATATTTTCAACTGGAGGTGGGAGCATGACCACCGAAGAACGCTATGCGCATTGGCGGGAAGTGATCGGGAAACAAAACACAAGCGGTTTGAGCATTGCCGAGTATTGCCGGAATGAGAACATCCGATCGTCATATTACTATGCCTGGCGCAGCAGGATTAGAAAACGCCAGAGGGTTAAACATGGATTCATCGAACTTTCTCCTGCGGGAACGGATACCGGCATTCGCATTGTCACCTCAACGGGTTTTCACATCGAAGGGACAAATAGGGGACGTACTTCAAAATATCAATGGAACTGCTATAAGCCGCACGCTATGAGATATCCATGCCTAGACAATCACGCATTGATGCCCCCGGAGCGCTGCATCATGTTATTTGCAGAGGCATTAATCGGCGAAGATTTTACGGATAAAGATGACTACCAGTTGTTTCTGAAACGGCTTGGGAATTTGTTGATGGAGACGCAGACATCCTGCTTTGCCTGGGCGCTTATCCCCAACCACTTTCATCTTTTACTGCGAACCGTATTCCCATTTCAATTGTGATGAAAAGACTGCTGACGGGTTATGCTGTAAATTTTAATCGTCGTCATAACCGGTACGGACATCTTTTTCAAAAAGGTGCAAAACCGAACACAATCGGCAATTACTTATGCTGTCCGCAGGGGGGGAAGGCGATCATTGAGAACCATGCATATGAGCTTGAATGAAGATGTATTGATATTTTGAAGTACGTCCCATATCCCCTATCCCCGCCCGAGAAAAATTTGGATGATTTGGTAGCAGCTTAAACCCGAGGACAATCCGGAGAAAACTGGCCACTGTCAACTCAAGTACTGTTCAGGACACTTCAATGTTACGCTTGTTGATACAGCCCAAGAATTGGGAGTGTAAATTTCTTTTCACAATCCTTACGTCTTCTCGAAGTGATGATAATCCTTGGGCTGGTCGAAATTTCCGCCCCAGTGCCAGCCGTGTCCGAGGAATTCCTGAACTACGGGGTGGTCGGCGGTAAATGCTCCTTTGCTTTGCGGGCGGTAAACCGCGCCTGCGGGCGCGATCAGGCCGGCGGGATAAATCACCGGATTCTGGACGGGATTGATGTCCACGGCGCGGCCGAAAGAATGCAGGGACAGCTTGTTGGTATCGGCAATGACGCGGAAATTGAAAGAAGAGGAATTGTTGTCCACCATCGAGGCTTCATCGTCCCACTTGTAGGCGACGATGGGAATGACTTTGCCGACGGGAAATTTCAGTTTCTCGATCAAAAGAAAGATTTCATAAACGTCGTCTTCGAGGCGCGCATCCACTAGCATCTGGCCCTGGTGGCGCCGTCCGTCGAAGGAATAATACAGGACGTCGATCATGGACAGGGAATCGATCACTTCCATCGGCGCGGTGGTGCCTTCAATGGCATCCGCAAAGCTCATGTCGCTGTCGATGATGGTGTTTTCAGACATTTCAGAATCCATCCTTTTCGCCGTACTTGTCTTTACAGCATGCGGCACGGGCGCTAAGAGATGCCGGCGATGATTTTATTCAGCGCCGCTTCCTCCAGCGAGACCTCCCGGTAGATGCTCCTGACGGTGTCGGCGGTGAGTCGCTGGAAATCGGAAAGCCTTGGCGTGATGAGGACGCCGGCCATGTCGATGGCGCCGGGCGAGACGAAGACGCCGCTTTTCCCCGGCGCGAAATAGGCGTCGGGCCGGTGTTTCCGCCTCAGAAAGACGGTGATTGTCCAGCCGTGCTTCCCGTAAGTGCAAAAAATATTCAGCAGAGGTTCTTCCTGCGTCGCAAGTGACTTCCGGGCGGCGGCGAGAAATAGCGTCAGGCGCTCTTTGAGGAGTCCGGTCTGGTTCGACTTGAAGAGCAGGACGCAGCGATCGCAGGTTTTCCCCGGCCGGTGCAAAACGGCGGATGACGCAATCGGATAAGATTCTCTTTTCAGTTCATTCAAAAAGGGGAGCGCGCGGGATGGAATCATCTGAAAGTGCAGGTGATCCGGCGCGGAAGCCCCGCAGGCGGGGCCGTTGTAAAGCACGGTATAGCCGGGCGCTGCGTCATGGGCGAGGTCCAAAAGCGTATCCAGCGACGACCGAATGTCCTGCGGCAGGTGCCCGAGCGCTGCTGCGGTAAAGTGGCGCTCGAAGATGGGCGCCGGGTTGCACAGGATTTGATAATGATCGCGGTAGAGAATGCCGGACTGTTCGTCCGGGCGGTTTTCGGCGCAGAGGAAACAGGGCCGTTTCCGGATCGATTCCGCATCGACCGCTGCGCCGCTGCTTTTGGCGCGGGCGGGATTGAACTGCAGGGTGACGCCGTAGTCGCCCAAGGAAAGTTTTCGGGTTTGCACCGACGCCAGGCCGCGGCAGGCGGCCGCGAAGGCAGGCCAGCTTTTCTTTTGCGACTCAACAAGCGCGCGACACAGGGCGGGCAATGTTTTTCTGTCCTTACCTGGAAAGCGGGCGGCAATTTGATTCGATTTCGCAGGGAACGGTTGAGGCCGTTCCCTGCAGAGACGTTGTCTGGCTTTGACTTCCAGCGTTCGCAGTTTGTCTTTGTAGTGGTCATTACGATTTTGCTGTTCGACGGACAAGTCCGCGTCGGTATTGTCTTTCCAGCGGCGGCAGAGATAAACGCTTTCAAAAACCCGGCCGATGCGGTACTCGCGGGAGAGCCTCAGCGCCACGGCATAGTCTTCTCCGTAGCTCACATTGGGAAAGCCGATCCGGCGTAAAATGGCGGTGTCAAAAGCCCGCGGCGCGCCGATGCCGCCCACGCGCAGAAGATTGTTGTGGCCGTTTCTCGCGGTCCATTCGCGGTGGTCGATGAGCCCCGGCGGGATCTTTTTCCGGCGTTCGTTCACCAGGGTATAGGCGCCCACGGCCATGGCGCAGGGTCCCCGGCGCAGGGCGTCCACCATGGTTTGGAGTGTGCCGGGCGATTCGTAAAGATCGTCGGAATCGAGCTGAACGGCGTAGCGGCCGCAGCAAGGCGAGTTGATCGCCTCGTTCCAGCATCCGCCGATGCCCAGATCACGTCGGGACGGCACAAGATGATGGACATGGGGATAACGCGCTGCAAATGTTTTCAAAAGTTCCGTCGTCCCGTCCGTGGAGAAGTTGTCCACGACCAGGATATTGAAGGGAAAATCCGTCTTTTGCGCCAGCGCGCTCTTGATCGCGTCGGCAATGGTTTTCCGGCGATTGAATACGGGGATGACGACGCTGGCCTTCCAGAGAAGGTCTTTCGGCTTCCATTCCTCCATGACGGGCCGCGCGGGCAGGCAGGCGCCCAGACGTTGCAAATGGCGGGTGGCGATTTTTTCCAGTTTTTTTTGCCGGAGGAGATTTTCCCCGGCAACGTAGGAAAAATGCGCTTCGGATTGCCTGCCGGATTTTTTTGACGGCATCTTTTTTTTTGCGGATACCGTGTATAAGGATTCGGGCACGCGGATCAGGTCATGCTCCAGCGAAATTCTCAGGCGCAAATCGTAGAAAGCCAGGTCCGGATCGGCCGGCAGGGTCCCGTATTGTTCAATCGCGGACAGGGCAGCCCTGACCGATAAAATGAAAAAATGGCCGAAATGAAAATCGTCGCGCAGGGAGCCGGGCTGGTAGTCGTTCAACGGGCGAACGGCAAACCGGTCGTTGACTTTTTCGGCGTAGTCCGAATAGACCAGGCCCGCCCCGGTGTCGCGGGCGACGGCCAGCAGTCTCTTGAGCTCCGGGAGGCCGCAAAGCACATCTTTTTGGGTATCCATCGCCAGCAGATAATCCGCCGTCAGGTTTTTGAAGAACATTGACGGCCGTTTCACAAGCCGGAAAGACCCGCTGCCGGAAGGCCAGTGGAGCGCCGCCGGTGTTTCATCCGCGGCGCTCCAGAGCAAAAGCCGTCCCCATCGATACACTGAAGTTTTCATGATTTTCCTGGCGCCGTCAGAAGTCGGACATCATCAGGTTGAAGGCATTTTCCGCCGTGTCCTTCGCCAGCTTGCTCAGGGCCTGCTGCCTGGCCGGCCTTGGATTGACATTGTCCTGCAGCTTGTAATCCGATGTTCCGACAACGTTCTGCGAAGACCAGATGGTTTTGCCGCTGTCCTTTTCGCGAAAGCCGACCTCCAGGATGAGAGTCATTCTCTCTTCCGCGGCCAGAATGTTGTCGCGGTAGGAAAGCACGCCCGTGGTGATTCTGGTGATGCTGGCGTTGATGATTGCGTCCGCCTGCTCGAGGGTGGGCACGCTTTTGAAGCGTTTGCCCTGGATAATCTGGTCGATGAAGGCGTTGCGCAAAATATTTTCCGCTTCCGCTTCCGCGGTTTTGTTGACGAAAGGCGCGACGTAAATATTGACGATTCGTTTGTCGATATGTTCGCCCTGCGGCGCGAAGCCGTAGCCGCAGCTGAGCAACAAAACGCAGGACAGGGCCAAAAGCGACAGTTTGATCGCGGATAATCCTCTTGGTTTTTTCATGGATCCGTTTCCTTTAGGGAGCGACGACAATGTTGACCAGCTTTTGGGGAACGTAAATCACTTTCAGGATTTTATTCCCCCCGATGAACGCGGCAATTTTTTCATCCATCTGCGCGTCGGTCTTGATTTTTTCCGCGTCGCAATCGACCGGCACGGTCATCCGGCTGCGCAGCTTCCCGTTGACCTGGATGACGATCGTCATTTCTTCCTCGCTGGCGACGGCGGGATCGAAGTCGGGCCAGGGCATGTCGGCCGCAGCTTTGTCCTTGCCCAGCCTCTCCCAGAGCTCTTCCGTGATGTGTGGAACGATCGGCGTCAACAGCAGGATGGCCGCCTCCAGCGCCTCGCGGACGACGGACAGAGATGCCCTGTCTTCGGCGGCCGGGTGTTTGACGCCGTAAAGAACATTGACCAGTTCCATGACCGCGCTGATGGCCGTGTTGAAGTGGAAGCGGTTTTCGATATCCTGTGAAACCTTGCGGATTGTCTGGTGCGTTTTTCGCCTGAGCGCCTTGATGTCACCCGTCAGTTCCAACGGACCGGCGGTCGGCGCGACCGCCCGGATGTCTTCAACATAGTCGTCAAAAATCCGCCACAGGCGGCCCAGGAAGCGGAAAGACCCTTCCACTCCCTGTTCGCTCCATTCCAGATCTTTTTCCGGCGGCGAGGCGAACAGGCAGAAGATGCGAGCCGTGTCCGCGCCGTAGGTTTTCACCAGAAAATCCGGGTCAATGACGTTCTTGAGTGACTTGGACATTTTTTCGGTCTTGCCGATGATGATGTCTTTGCCGCAGAGATGGCACTTGCCGTCCTGGGCCTGTTCGGGGAAGAGGTAGCCGTGTTCGGGGCACTTCATTGTTTCCTTGCAGACCATGCCCTGCGTGAGGAGGTTGGTGAAAGGCTCATCGACGCCGATCATGCCGAGGTCGCGCAGGACCTTGGTGTAGAACCTCGCGTAAAGCAGGTGCAGAATGGCGTGCTCGATGCCGCCGATGTACTGATCCACCGGCATCCAGTAGTCGAGCGCCTCACGGTCGAGCCCCGGTTTTACGTCATAATTCGGGCAGCAGTAGCGGTCGAAGTACCAGGACGATTCGACAAACGTGTCCATCGTGTCGGTTTCACGCGTCGCGGGGCCGCCGCATTGGGGACAGGCGGTGTTCACGAATTCCGGCAGCGCGGCCAAAAGCGAGCCGCCGTCCGTGCTGAAGACGACGTTTTCCGGCAGGAGGACCGGCAGGTCTTTTTCCGGCACCGGCACGATGCCGCATTTTTCGCAGGTGATCATGGGAATGGGCGCGCCCCAGTAGCGCTGGCGGGAGATGCCCCAGTCGCGCAAGCGGTACTGGATCGTCCGTTTGCCCTTGCCTTCGGCTTCCAGAAAATCGGCGATGGCTTCCAGCACCTTTGTGTTTTCCATGCCGTTGAAGGGGCCGGAATTGACCAGCACGCCTTCATCGACGTAGGCCTCGGTCATCGTCGCCGCGTCGAGCGTCCGGTCTTTGGGCGAAATCACGACGACGAGCGGCAGATTGAACTTTTTGGCGAATTCAAAATCGCGCTGGTCGTGCGTGGGCACGGCCATGACGCAGCCGGTGCCGTAATCGGCTAAAACGAAGTTGGCGGCGTAAATCGGCATTTTCCAGCCGGTGAGCGGATTGAGGCAGTAAGCATCCAGAAAGAGGCCTTCCTTCTCGTAGTATTCGGAGGTCCGCATGAGCTTGTCCTGCTTTTTGACTTTTTCCACAAACTCCCGCACGTCCTTTTCGCAGGGTTTGCCGCGGGCCAGCTCGGTGACCAGCGGATGCTCGGCCGCCACCAGCATGAAAGTCGCGCCGTAAAGCGTGTCCTGGCGCGTGGTGAAGACCTGAATGACGTCTTTGCCTTCCGCCAGCGGAAAATCGACCAGGCAGCCGTAGCTTTTGCCGATCCAGTTTTTCTGCATCGTCATGACGCGCTCCGGCCAGCCGGGGAGGCGGTCGCAATACTCCAGAAGCTCCTCGGTGTAAGCCGTGATTTTGAAAAACCACTGATCGAGCGTTTTTTCCGTGACTTCCGTGCCGCAGCGCCAGCACAGGCCGCCTTCGACCTGTTCGTTGGCGAGCACCGTGTCACACTTGCCGCAGAAGTTCACGCTGGAGCGCTTCTTGTAAGCCAGGCCTTTTTCGGCCATCCGGATGAAAAAGAGCTGTTCCCAGCGGTAATACTCCGGCTCGCAGGTGGCCAGTTCGCGGTCCCAGTCGTAGCTGAAGCCCATCCGCTTGAGCTGCTCCTTCATGTGCCCGATGTTTTCATGCGTCCATTTGGACGGATGAATCCTGTGCTCGATGGCGGCGTTTTCCGCGGGCATGCCGAAGGCGTCCCAGCCGATCGGGTGCAGAACGTTGAATCCTTTCATGCGCTTGTAGCGGGCGACCACGTCGCCGATCGTGTAATTACGGACGTGGCCGATATGGATTTTCCCCGACGGATAGGGAAACATTTCCAGGAGATAGTATTTCTTTTTCCGCGGATCTTCCGTGGCTTTAAAGGTCTTTTCTTCTTCCCATTTCTTTTGCCATTTTTCTTCGATGGCGATCGGATCGTACTTCATAACGGTGGTTTTCTCCCAAAAGAGTTCAATAATCGGGGATTTGCTTAACATATTGGATGGGGCAGCGCAACGGCTTTGTCGGGTCTCCAAGGCGGCTTTCCGCCGCGAAAGACCAATGAATCGCTTGCACGGCTAACGGTCATGCCGATGTTGCGGGGGGGGGTTGGGCTATTGTTTCTTTTTCATCAAGATTCTGCGCTTCGCCGGAAATAACCGTATGCGGCTGAATACAGGAGGACCGGCATTTCCAACCGTGCCCTCCGGGCTCTCTTCCAATCAGGCGGAAAGTTTGTTTGCGCAGGTCCGGGCCAGTTCGTGCAAGACCGGCAGACTGCCGGCCCGGGACGCAGCGGCGGCCAGATTCCGGATGCCGCCCGCGGTATGCCGGAGAAAGTCCGGCTTGTTTTTCTTGAGTCCCAGAAACCCGTAGGCGCCCAGCGCCTGCATCAACCGCTGGGCCGCTCCTTCCCAGAAATAGTCGGTGAACTTTTCGAAACTGTAATCCGGCTCCATGATCCGGTAATAAAAAGCGACAAGTTCGTTTCGTTCGAACACAGAGAAAGAGACATAGGGGTCACAGATCAGAGAGCCCAGGTCGTAAAAAAGATTGCCCTTCCGCATGCCCTGAAAGTCGAGAAAAACCGGCCGGTCGTTTCGGATCATGATATTTTGGGACTGAAAATCCCGGTGAATCAGGCATTCCGGGATTTGTTGCAGGCGGTCGATCAGCGCCTCCATCTCTTCCGCCCAGTCGCGCTCCTGCGGGCCGGAAAGCGAAAGACCGCAGACGGCCTCGACGAAGTTTTCTTTAAAATAGGCATGCTCCCACGCGTATAGAGACCGGTCATACCCCGGGCACAGTTCCAGGGAAGCCGGCACGTCGGATAGCGGAATCCGGTGAAGCCTGTGGATTGCGGAAAGCGCCGTCAGATAATAGGTCCTCCGTTTGCGCCAGGGCAGCTCGCGCAGAGAATACAGATCTTCGTCGCCCAGATCTTCGAGCAGCATGAATCGCTTCCGGAAGTCGAAGGCGATGATGCGGGGAACCGGTATGCCGATTTCCGTCATGAAGCGGTTGATCTCCGCCCAGCAGGCGTTTTCCTCCACCTCGGTTCCGTATTCCATGAAGATGAAGGCGGCGCCTCCGGGCACGCCCACACGATAAAAGGTGCGGTCGGAGCCGCCCTTGAGGATCGGGTCGTACTGAAATTCCGCCGTGCTCAGATGATGATTTACGAATTGTCGGATGTCCTGGTTCATAGGACCTGCTTGCGTAATGTGTGATATTCTTCAATTGTGCCCAGATCGTGCCAGAAGCCTTCATCGATGACGATTCCGCCGATAGACCGGGGATTTTGCCGGATGCTCTCGACGAACGGCAGCACAATCGATTCGACTTTCCCCGCCGAAAGCCGTCGCAGGAAGACTGTTTCCAGAACATAAATGCCCGCAAAAAGGCAGGCCTGGACGCCCGGGTTGCGCAAAGTGTTTCTCATATCGCAGATAAATCCCCGCGAGTCAATATGGACATTGGCCGGCTCGCCGCAGCTGCGCAGCGCCAGGGTCGCCTCCGCGCCCAGCTCTTCATGCCTTTTGAGCAGGGGCGCCAGCGGCAGGTTGGTGATGATATCGCCGTTGTAAACAATGATGCGGCGGTCCTGCCCGATCAAATCCTCAATGTTCTTGATGCCGCCCGCCGTGTCCAGAAGAACCGGTTCGTGGCGGAAGGTAATGGGAACACCCTTCCAGCGGCTCTCCGGGAACGCTTCCTGGTATTTTTCCGGGCAGTGATGCGTGTTGATGATCAGCCGCGTGACGCCCGCGGCGCGCAGATGCTCCATTACGTAAGTGATAATCGGGCGCCCCCCGACCGGCAGCAGCGGTTTGGGCATATGATCCGTAAGCGGCCGGAGCCTCGTTCCCAGCCCTGCGCCCAGGATGAAAGCCGTGCGGATTTTTGGTTCTGCCGAATCAGGAGAACAGTGATTCATGGACGACTATTCAGCAGGACTGCGCTCAAAAGTCAAGCTCCGTGAACGCTTTTGACGGACCGGAGTTTTATGGTATAGAAAAAACGTGCCTGGTGGATGATGTCCCTCGACGGGCTCGGGGTGACAGGCCAGGGGTAATGGATTATAGGAAGATGAGCAGCGAGTGGCGAGTGAAATCGCGGGGCCGGGAGGCGGGATGAAGAACATCTGCACGGGCAAACAAAAAGAGCAGGGAGAGCCGCTTTTCCCGGAGGCAGGACGCGGCAGGAGAAATGATTATTTCCGTGATCGTTGTCTCCTGATTTTTACTTCTGCAATCCTGCTGGTGATCGGACCTTTTCTGGCCCTGTCTCATGCCCGTGAGACCGCGTCTTCACCGGAACGGGCAGAAGTGCAGCCTGCGCATCCGGTTGCGGTGAATCCGGGTATTGCCGCCGCTGATCCCGATGGTCAGGGCGTCGCCGCGGAATCCGGGAAAAAGCCCGGGGTTCTTCGGTCAAACCTTTTGAACATCAGCGTCCGGGGTCGCTTTTCGGGTCTTGATGTTTTGGGCGGCACGGCGACGGAAGAATTTCAGGAGTTTGACGCGGCGGCGCAGTTCCGGCTGCCCTGGGGATGGTATTCCCCGTCCGGCTGGGGAGGAGGCCTGAGGCTGATGGCCAGCGCGGGCGCTCTTTACGGTGCCGGAGAAACCGCGCTGGCCGTTTCGCTGATTCCCCTGCTGGTTTTCGGCAGCCGGGACGGAAGGTTCAACCTGGATATGGGGGCAGGCCCGGCCCTCCTCAGCAGGCATTGCTTTGGGGAGCAGGATTACGGCGGATATTTTCAGTTTGCGCTGACCGCGGGCCTCAGCGTGCCGGTTTATAAGCGTCTGGGATTCGGCTACCGGTTTCTGCACTATTCCGACGCGGCCCTGTACGGACATGACACGACGGGAGCGGATTTTCACATGCTGGAGCTCCACTACCGGTTTTAAGAGGGGGAAGAATCTGGGTTGTTGACGGACAGGGAAGATTGTGCGACATTCGGACCGCCGCCTTTCAGCGGCGGAAGGAAAAATAAAAAATCAAACAGGATGTTCCCCATGAAGAAACTATCCGTTGCCTTGTTGTTGATCGTCCTGGTCCTTGGCGGCTCCTCCGCGCAGGCCATGAGCGGGCATGATCTTGCCGATGGAATGAAGTCTTATTTAAAAGCCGAGCAGGACTATACCAAAGCGGATTACCTGCTGGCGGGAAACTACATGGGATATATTCAGGGAGTGGCGGAAGCCACGGTTTCCGACTACTCTTTGCCCAGCGGCGTCACCCCCGACACGTTGTATAAAATCGTTGCCGATTACCTGCAGAAAAACCCCGGTAAATGGGATAAACCGGCCGCGCTCCTGGTGCGCAGCGCCCTGCTTGCCGCCTATCCGAAATATCTGATCCGGAATAAATAGCGCAAAGTAGCTTTTCCGTGAAGAAATTATTGCTTGCCGGGATTTTGCTGATTTTGCTTTCAGGATGTTTTCCGGCGCAAAAGATATCGCCGGAAGAACAGTTTAAAAAAGCTTTCCCCGGCCTTCCTACGAAACCATGACGCAAACCTCCGCAAGGGGCGTCTATGAAGTCTATAACGGCAACCAGATTTATTATTATCTTCCGGATGGCGACTTGATTTTCGTGGGCAGCATGATTTCCAAAGACGGGACCAATCTCACGCAGGAGAGCAACGGGAAAAAAATGACCTCCAAATTGGCGGGTCTGTCGCTCGACAAGGCCCTGAAAATCGGCGCAGGGAAAATTCCTGTTGTGGAGTTCATCGATCCGAACTGCTATTACTGCCGCCAGTCCCATGCGTTTTTTGCCGGGCGCTTGAAGGACGTAACTCTGTATGTCTTTTTCTACCCCTTGTCCGGGGACGCGGAAGACAAAATCCGGCATATTTTCTGCACTTCCGACAAAGCCGTAGAATACGGGAAAGTTTTGTCGGGGAAGCTGGACGGAAAGGAGCCGCTGAATCTTTGCGGCGATAAGGATGCCGAGGCTCTGATCGCGGCGCACCGGGAGGCATCCGCGAAAATCGGTGTGCGCGCGACGCCTTTGTTTTATATCAAAGGGCAGGTCGTACCGGGTTTTGACAGGCCGGTGATTGAAGCTTTGTTAAAAGAGTAAAAGAGGAAGCTCCTTTTTTATCTCACCTTCGCGCCGGTTTTGGGCTCGCGGTCGAATCCGATCAGCGTCAATCCTTCCGGAGAATCCGTCGCCAGCAGCATGCCGTGCGACTCGACGCCCATCAGTTTGGCCGGTTTCAGGTTGGCCACGATGACGATGGATTTGCCGACCAGGTCTTCCGGCTTGTAGTCTTTGCCGATGCCCGCCACAATCGTCCGCTCTTCTCCAATATCAATGCGCAGCTTGACCAGCTTGTTGGATTTGGGAACTGCCTCCGCCGCGAGAATCTTCGCCGCGCGCAAATCCACCTTGGAAAATTCATCGTAGTCGATTTCCGGTTTGAGTTCGACGGCCGGTTTCTTCTTCGGCGGCGCTTCCTTTTCGGCGCTGACGCGCGGGAAGAGCGACTCGCCGCGGGAAAGCGCCGCGCCCGCCGGCAGGGGCTTGTTGCCGCGGATCACGTCCAGATCATATGGCTCCCCGGCATCCAGTCCGAGGTTCTGCAGGATTTTTTGCGCCGCCTGCGGCATGAACGGGGAAATCAGAATCGCCACGGCGCGCAGGGCCTCCAGGAGGCGATACATAATGGCAAGAAGTTTTTCGCGGCAGGCCGGGTCTTTGGCCAGGCTCCAGGGTTCGTTTTCCACGATGTATTTGTTGGCGGCGCCGACCAGCTCCCAGATGGCCATGAGCGCCTTGTGCAGCGACAGGTCGGCAAAGCAGGCTTCCACCTCCGCCACGGTTTTTTGCGCCAGCCCGGGGAGTCTGGCTTCCAGCGCCCCGTCGGGCGGTGCGGGAATCTTTCCGTCGCAATATTTGACGGCCATCGTGACCGAGCGGCTCACCAGGTTGCCCAGGTCGTTGGCCAGATCGGAGTTGAGCCTCGCGACAAACGCATCTTCCGAGAAATTGGAGTCGAGGCCGAACACCATATCGCGCAGCAGGAAGTACCGGAAGGCGTCCAGGCCATACTTGTCTTTCAGGTCCAGCGGCCGGACCACGTTGCCGAGGCTCTTGGACATTTTGCTCGAATCGGAATTCCAGTAGCCGTGCACGTTGAGGTGCAGGTAAGGGTCGATGCCCGCGGCTTTGAGCATGGTGGGCCAGTAGATTCCGTGCGGTTTTAAAATGTCCTTGGCGATCAGATGCTGGGCCTGGGGCCAGAATTTGCTGAAGTTCGGCCCGTCCGGATAACCGACGGCCGTGACGTAGTTGATGAGCGCGTCAAACCAGACATACGTGACATACTGGTCGTCGAACGGCAGCGTGATTCCCCATTCCAGGCGCGTCTTCGGGCGTGAGATGCACAGGTCTTCCAGCGGCTCGCGCAGAAAGGCCAGAACTTCATTGCGGTAGCGTTCCGGCCGGATGAAATCGGGATTTTCCTGGATGTGCCGGACGAGCCAGTCCTGGTATTTGCTCATGCGGAAAAAGTAATTGCTTTCCTTGCGGTGCTCCGGTTCGGTCTGGTGGTCCGGGCATTTGCCTTCCACCAGCTCTTTTTCCGTATAAAACCGTTCGCAGCCGACGCAGTAGAAACCTTCGTAGGAGCCGAAGTAGATGTCGCCCGCGTCGTAAACCTTCTGCAGGATGCGCCGGACGGTCTCCACGTGATTTTCATCGGTCGTGCGAATGAAAAAATCGTTGGTGATGGCCAGTTCGGGCCAGAGGCCGCGGAACTGCGCGCTGATTTTGTCCGCGTAAGCTTTCGGTGTGATGCCCGCTTTTTGCGCGGCCTCGGCGATTTTGTCGCCGTGCTCGTCCGTGCCGGTCACAAAAAATGTTTCTCGTCCGGCCATGCGGGCGAAGCGCGCCAGGACGTCGGCGACGATGGTGGTGTAAGCGTGGCCGATGTGCGGCGAGGCGTTGACGTAATAAATCGGCGTGGTAATGTAAAAGGGTCTGGACATGGTCGTTGGCTGCTCCTTATCCCGTTTTCCGCTTCCTTCTGGTTTCGCGCGGACCGTCTGTTTTCTGCCGGATCTGATGCTGCGGCTCGCCTTCCTGTGCGCCTTCCCGGACGGGCTGGGCCCTGGCCGCTTCGCGGGCGCCCTTTCGGGCGTCGGCGTATCCCTCGTGTTCAAAGGACAGACAGCACATCAGTCTTCCGCACAAGCCGGAAATTTTCTCCGGATTCAGCGACATGCTTTGTTCTTTGGCCATCTTGACGGTCACGCGGTCCAGATTCTGCAAAATGCCCGCGCAACAGACCGTTCGGCCGCACACCGCGATCCCTTTGACGATTCTCGCTTCCTGCCGCGCCCCGATCTGCTTGAGCTCGATCCGCGTTTTGAATCTGGAGACCAGGTCCTTGACCAGCTCCCGAAAATCTACCCGCGCGTCCGCCGTAAAATAAAAGATCATTTTGCTCCGGTCGAAAAGGCATTCCACCGTGATCAGTTTCATGGAAAGGCCTCTTTCGGCGATTTTGCCGATGCAGTATCTTTTGGCTTCCTCTTCGAGCAGATCCAGTTCTTCGCGGACCCGCAAATCGTCCGCGGTGACCTTGCGGATGACGTTTTTCAGATTGGGGGGGAGATCGGAGGCCTCCGAGCGACGAACGTCGGTGACGACCGTGCCCATCGCGACGCCGTTGTCCGTATTGACCAGCACCTGATCATTTTTGCGCAGGATCAGGTCGTCCGCGTCGAAATGATAAATTCTGCCTTCTTTTTTGAATTTTACCCCAATGATGTTGATCTGCATGCGCCCTGCTTTGCCTCTTTTTACAGATGAAGCTTAAATGCCATTGCGTCCAATGTCAACGATTTGTTGGCGTTCATGTCCAGCGATTGCCTGGCTTTTTCCACCACGGCAATATTGTGCAACAACTGCTCGCCTTCCAGGCGGCCTGCCAGCGACTCGACGACCGGCAGGTCGTCCGCGTTGAGGATCATGGACGCCTGCGCCGTTTCCCTGTAAACCAGCGCGTCGCGGAAATACGTATGGAGAATGGACAGGCCCTGCTGCGTGTGTTTTTTATCCTGGCCGAGGAAAGACGCAAGGACGAACAGGCTCATCGGATCGCGGCGTCCGGCATCCCTGATCAGGCCGCTCAATCCGGCGCGAAAGGCGATCATGTCCTCCGAGTCCAGTTCCAGCGCCCGGCCGATCGAGCCGCCGGAAAGGGAGGCGAGCGCCGAGGCGCGGGCGGGCTCCATGCGTTTTTGCTCCGTCAAGAACCTCGTGACGTCTCCGGCGGCGAGCGGGTTGAAGCGCAAATGGCGGCAGCGGGAGAGAATCGTTTGCGGAAGCCGGAAGGGACGGGCCGTCACCAGGATGAGAACATTGTCGGCGGACGGTTCCTCCAGGGTTTTCAAAAGGGCGTTGGCCGCGGGTTCGTTCATTTTGTCGGCATCGTCGATGATGAAGACGCGCTTTCCTCCTTCCAGCGGCCGGAAGGTCATCTGGTCCTGAATGCCGCGGACGTCGTCAATGCGGATAAACTGTGTCTGCGCCTGGAGCACATGAATGTCCGGGTGGCTGCCGCGCGTTAATTTCCGGCAGGAGAGGCATTGGCCGCAGGCATCCTGCCGGAGGGCGGTGTTTTCACAGTTCTGCGCCTGCGCAAATTCGAGGGCCAGCGTTTTTTTGCCGATGCCCGCAAGTCCGCTGAAAATGTAAGAATGCCCGACCCGCTTTTGGGCCATGGCTTTCTGCAGCATGATGATTTGTTTCGTATGGCCGTAAATATTTGCAAATGACATCGGAATAAAACCGCCTGGTAAATCAGCGTTGTTTGTTGATGAAATCCATCACCTGTCCGCGGACCTGGTCTGCGATTTCCTCTACGCCTCTGGAAGCGTCGATCAATCGAAACCGTTCGGGTTCCGCCGCGGATAGTTTCAGGTAAGCCTGCCGCACCCTGTTGTGGAAGTCGAGTTCTTCCCGCTCGAAGCGATCGGCGGCCGCAGGATCTGTAAGCCGGGCGTCGCGCCGGTCCGCCCGCTCCAGTCCGGTTTCCACAGGCAAATCGAAAAGGAGCGTCAGCGCGGGCTTTACCCGGCTCGAGCAAAAGTCGTTGGCCGCGGCGACGAAAGCGGGATCCAGTCTCCGGCCCGCCGCCTGGTAGGCGAATGTCGCGTCGGAATACCGGTCGCACAGCACGGTTTTTCCGTCTTGCAGCGCGGGAAGGATCACCTCCCGCACATGCTGCGCGCGGGCCGCCAGGAAAAGCAGCAGCTCCGTCTCCGGGCACATGGCAAAATGGCCGCGGTGAAAAAGAATATCGCCGATTTTACGTCCGATCGGCGTTCCCGACGGCTCCTTCGTCAGCAGCACGGGAATTCCTTCCCCGGCCAGATAATCGCCCAGAAGTTGAATTTGCGTGGATTTGCCGGAGCCTTCCACTCCTTCAAAGGTAATGAATGTCTCCATGAACGGTTCTCCCGGCAGTCTGGAGTTTATGAAAAAAAGCCTTGCTCATACGTAAAATGATTGCCTCGCGCCAAAAGACCTGAAGAGCCTTCTTCATTTTGATGATTGTCCCGGGGGCGGATGGTGTTCAAAAAAAGCAGGGGAAAATCCGCCGGTCGGCGCGGACATTCCCCCATCGTAAAAGACGCGCAGAACTTATTTTTCTTCTCCGGGAACGATCGCTTCCACCGGACATTGATCGCAGCAGGCGCCGCAGTCATTGCACAGCGCCGCATCAATCACATACTTGTCTTCGCCTTCGGATATCGCTCCCACCGGACACTCATCCTCGCATGAGCCGCAGGCGATGCACTCATCTGTAATTACATAGGCCATGGTTTTAGAAATCTCCTTTACGTCAAAAATTTTTCGCGTTTACCGTTTTTAAGCCTGCGCCTAGACCGATACAACTTCCTTGACGGAAGGCACCTGCTGTTTCAGGATCTTTTCGATGCCCATTTTCAGCGTCATCTGTGACATCGGGCAGCCGTGGCAGGCGCCGGTCAGTTTGACCTTGACCAAGCCTTCCGGAGAAACGTCAATCAATTCCACATCGCCGCCGTCCGCCTGGAGCCCCGGCCGGACTTTTTCCAACGCTTTTTGAACCTGTTCTTTCATAATGCATCTCCTTGGTTATTATAAGGTTTCCGGTGCTGAATCGGCGTCAATGCGGCATTTTACCGACCAGGTCCTTGACGACGTTGCGGGCGACATCGGGCAGATCCGGCTTGATCAGCATGTAGCTTTCGCTGAGGTGGTGGCCGGCTTTCCACATGATTTTCCCGGTGGCCGGATCGATCAGTTTCAAACCGACGCTGACCTTGGCCAGCTTCTTGTCTTTTTCCACCGTGTAATTCCAGTAGTCCACGGCGACCAGTAAAAAGCCGTCCGTCTGGGTAAGCTCGCCGATTCTTTTGCTTAAGATGGGGTCGGAGTAGTTCAGGGTCTGGAGTTTGGAGATGTAGTCCGTCGAGATTTTGCGCAGTTCGTCGTTGGCCTGAATCTGGCGGAACAGAGTGGCCGTGTCGATGACGTCCGTAAACCATTTTTTGCCCATGAGTACGCCGGGAACGATTTGTTCGATGGGATTGCGCGCCTCTTCATACGTCCCGACATCGGCCGGAAACACGGCAATCCGTTTGGGGTGATAATCCTTGGCTGCCGGGTCCAGCTGGGAATACCGCAGCCCGCCGCAGGCGATGACACTCAAAACAGCAACGACCAGAAGAAACCGTGCGCACGCTTTTTTCATCATGGTCCTGACCCCTTTCTTAATTTTGCCAAAATCAGCTCCACCGAAAAACCAACCAGCCTAAAACGGCAAAACCGGCAATGATATAGCTGGTTTCCAGAAGTCCTTCAATGGTCGCCCCCGAAAACCCCGCCCTTCTATCACAAAGCCCAAAACAAATCCATACATATAATACGCATGAAATCAGGGACAAACATAATGTTGAGCAAGATCCCGCCAAAGGCGCCGCCAACAAAACCACAAATAATATCAAAAGAATAACTTTCAGCAGGACCTGCGTTTTTTCCTTGCCGATCATGACGGGAATTGTCTCCCGCCCCAGGAGTTTGTCGCTTTGCATATCCATGATATCCGACATGGCCGACCGGATAAACACCAGGATAAATGTAAAAATAAAAGCGACCGCCGTCCCGGCGCTGATATCTTTGCCGATGCTCAGGGCGGGCAGAACCGCCGTGGCGATGCCCCACGCGAAGGCGGTAAAAAAGTTTTTAGAACCGGGGATGTCCTTCAGCCGTTGAAAGCGCCCTCTGCCCGGCAATATTTTCATGTTATAGAAGCCGCCGGCCAGCGAGATGAATAGCAGCAGCCCGAACGCATATACACTGCCCGCGAGCGACAATACCAGGGCGGCGAACAGAGAGGCAACGGCCGCCAGACGGAAAATTTTCTCGTGCCGCAGATAGAAAGGCTCACGGAACGAGCCGATCAACCCGGATTCTTTCGAGGTGACCAGGCGGTTGAGAACGTGCATGGCATAGACAAAAAAAGAAGCGACGGCAAGCGACGTGACCGAGACGGGGATATTTTGCAGCAGCATTCCCGAAAGCGCAAGACACCCGGCGCCCAGGGCGGAGTAAAGGTCCGTTTTCACCATCCACAGCCAGAGCTTCAGGAGAAAAGCTGTTTTGGGGGCAGGAGAGCTGACTTCCTCCAAATGATCCATAATCTGGTCGATAATCCAGTTGGGGGTGGAGGCGCCGGCGGACACGCCGATGCTTTTATACGGGTCGAGATCGATGTTCTTCAGTTCTTGGACGGTTTCAATATGGAATGTCGGCGTGTTTTGTTTCCGGGCCAGGTCGGCCAGGCGGCGGGTGTTCGCGCTGTTTTTGCCCCCGACGACAAACAGAGCATCCATTTCCGCGGCGAGCGAAATAATTTCTTCCTGCCGCTTCTCCGTGGAGGAGCAGATCGTGTTGAAAACGACGGCCTGCGGATATTTTTGCTGAATTTTCCGGACGATTTCCCGGTAGTGGTCGCTGTCCTGCGTGGTCTGAGCCACGATGCAGACCTTTCCCAGCGCGGGGATTTTTTCCACGTCTTCCAGCGTCGAAACAACAATGCCCCGGCCTTCGGTGTAGCCCCACAGGCCGTCCACCTCCGGATGTTCGCGGTCTCCGGCGATGATCACCGTGTAGTTCAGCGCCGTGTGTTTTTTAATGATGGCCTGCACGTAGCCGACCTTCGGACAGGTGGCGTCAATAATTTTAACGCCGCTTTCCTTGATTTTCCGCCGCTGGCCGGGCGCGATGCCGTGCGCCCGGATGATCAGCAGGGCGTTGTGACGGTCGGGGATTTCATCGATGCTTTGGATGGCCGTAATGCCCCGGCTTTTCAAGAGTTCAATGGTTTGCGGGTTGTGGATCAGAGGGCCGTAAGTGTAGATCTTTCGGCCGGTTTCATGCTGGGAAACGTCCAGCACCGTGTCCACCGCCCGGCGGACGCCCATGCAGAACCCGGCTGTTTTGGCCAGTTTAATTTCCATGTTCGTCGATCTTCCGCGCCAGGATAAAAAATTCTTTGTTGCCTGCCGGCCCCAAAAGGGGAGAAGCGCAGGTTCCCTCCACGCGCAGGCCGAGGGATTGACAAAGCGAGGTAATTTCTTCAATCACCCGGCTTTGAACCGCCGCGTCTTCCACCACGCCGTTTTTGCCGACTTCCTCCCGGCGCGCTTCAAACTGCGGCTTGACGAGAGCGAGGATCCGCGCGGAATCTCCGACAAGCGGCAGGACTGCGGGAATCACGGTTGCAAGCGAGATGAAGGAAACGTCGATGACCGCCAGCGACGGTTTTTCATCAATCCCCGCGCCGTTGTAATAGCGGATGTTCGTTCGTTCGATGACCGTGACGCGCGGGTCTTCCCTCAGCTTCCAGGCGAGCTGGCCGTAAGCGACATCCACGGCGAACACCTTTCTCGCGCCCGCCTGCAGGAGGCAGTCGGTGAAGCCGCCCGTGGACGCGCCGACATCCAGAGCAGCCGTCCCTTCTGCGTTCAGCGAAAAAAAATCCAGCGCCCCCTTCAACTTCAATCCGCCGCGGCTGACGTAAGGATTTTCAGAGCCTTTGATCTGGATGTCGGCGTCCACCGGAACCAGCGAGGAGGCCTTGTCCACCGGCGCATCGTTTACCTTGACGGCGCGCGCCAGAATCAGGGCCTGCGCTTTTTGAACCGTCGGCGCGAATCCCCGTGACAGCAGCAATTCATCCAGGCGAATCTTTTTTGTGCGCATAGAAAAGCTCGATGCCGTTCAAAACACCCGGCCCTTTACGGTTTGAGGCTTTGCATCAATGCCTTATCGGTCCGGCGTCATTTCGATCAAAGACGGATCATACTCTTCCGGCTTCTCATAACCCAGAAGATTCAAAAGCGTCGCCGCGATATTGGACAGACCTCTCTTGTCGAGATCCGCCATCCGGTATTCCCCCGCGTACAGGGGGTCGTAAATGACGAAGGGAACGGGATTCAGAGAATGCGCGGTCTTGACGGATTTAACGCCCTTTTTGTCGATCGTGAACATCTGATCCGCGTTGCCGTGGTCGGCCGTGATCACGGCAACGCCTTCCAGCTCCCGGATGACGGCCAGCAGTTTTCCGACGCACCGGTCGACGGTTTCCACCGCGACAATGGCCGCTTCCATGACGCCCGTGTGACCGACCATATCGCCGTTGGGATAATTCGTCCGGCCGAAACGGTAATCGCCGCTTTGGAGCAGATCGATCACCATATTCGTTATTTCTTCGGCCTTCATCTTCGGCGCGCGGTCAAACTCAATCCGGTCGGAGGGAATTTCCACGTATTTCTCGAGGGATTCATCGATGCGGCCGGAGCGGTTGCCGTTCCAGAAATACGTCACGTGTCCGTATTTCTGCGTTTCCGACACGGCGAAGGTTTTGACCTTTTCCGCGCAGAGGTATTCGCCGATGACGCGGTCGATGGCCGGAGGCTGCACCAGAAAATGAGGCGGGATGTGGACGTCGCCGTCGTACTCCATCATCCCCGCGTAAAAGACATCCGGCAGGGGGCCCCGGTCGAATTCGGAAAAGTCCTTTTCGGAAAAAGCCCGGGAAATTTCGATTGCGCGGTCGCCGCGGAAGTTGAACAGGATGACGGCATCCCCATCCTGGATTTTTCCGACTGGTTGTCCCGCGCCGTCGGTCACCACAAACGCGGGCAGATACTGATCCGTCGCTTTCGGGTCCTGTGCGTAAAAAGTTCTGACCGCGTCGGAAGCGGAAGGGAAAGCTCGGCCTTTTCCCAGGACATGGGCCTCCCAGCCTCGCTTTACGATGTCCCAGTCGGAATTATAGCGGTCCATGGTGGTCGTCATCCGCCCGCCGCCCGAGGCGATGGTGTAATCCAGGCCTTTTTCCGCCGAGATTTTTTTCAGTTTTTCCTCGGTGGGGCCCAGATAATCGAGCGCCGTTTTTTCGCCGACGTCCCTGCCGTCGAGCAGGGTGTGCAGCCGGACCTTTTTAAAGCCCAGTTCGGCGCACCGGTCGATCAGGATGTAAAGCTGATCAATGTGCGAATGGACGTTTCCGTCGGAAAGCAGCCCGATAAAATGGACCGTGCCGCCGTTTTGAGCGCGGCGGGCGATGCTGTCCCAGACGTCGGTCTGAAATATCCGGCCGGTCTGAAGGGCGGCGTTGACCAGACGGGCGCCCTGGTCAAAAATCCGGCCAGCGCCCATCGCGTTGTGCCCGACTTCGCTGTTTCCCATATCGTCATCCGAGGGCAGTCCGACGGCCGTGCCGTGGGCTTTGAGTTGCGTGTAGAGCTTTGACTTGAACAATTCGTCAAGGTTGGGGGTGTCGGCCCGGAAAACGGCGTTGGTTTCATCGGCTTTGCCCAGGCCGATGCCGTCCATGATAATCAACAGCAGGGGGCCTTTACGACCCGAAAAGGTTTTCAGTTTGTTCAGATGCAACGACATGAATTCGGCTCCTTTTGCGTTTCTTCTTTGTTCCGTCGTGAAGTTTTCGCCGGTTTTCTTATAGATAAAAGCGGTCTTCCGGTCAAGCCCGGAGGGCACTGCCACTACAAAAGCGAAAGATTCTTGACACTACCCCTCTACAATAAATCAAATTGCGAACATTCTTTTACACTACCACTACCTTTGATTATCGGTGGCGTCGATTTGGCGCTGGATTAATGTTTGGTCATGGTCGGTTTTGGCGTTTTGCAACAATATAGCCCTTTTTATACAGGAATATTTTTCTAAAATATTGTTCTCATAAATACTTATAATTCTAATGTACTTCTAGCCATTCATTACGAATTTCGGCAAATTCATTTAATGATGTACAAATGACCTTCCAATCAGCAATAACTTTAGGAACGTTTTCTCTCTTACAGGAAAAATGTCTGTATAGTCTGTATGCTAAATATGCAGCCTGCTTTCTATATTCCAATTTATCTGCGATGTCTGTATCCATATCTGTGTTTATAGGATCACTTTCATTACTTAAAAAACTCAGCCCAATCAATATGTCTGATAGCAGGATGTTGCTCAGATACTTAGGAGTTATATCCACAATATTAGACATTAGATTTAAGGAAGAAACCAACCCCAATTTCCTTCGCCACTTAATCTGTTGACTCACCAAGATCAGACTATTAGCAATATCCGATTTTCCAAAGGATGATGCATTATCTGATTTAATAATTGCCCATATAGCTTCTATCGCGTCAACAATATTATAATGATCATTTGAGCTAATTGCGTTTTCTATCTTTGAATATAAGTGAGGTTTGTCATCTGGAAATAAATTCACCAAAGCAACATGCGCACGTAAGGACGGTATTTCATATTCATGTAGTTCATTTAGCAAGCGAGATACAGTCGATTTAATATTGGTATCAGTCATAATGGATAGACGCGGTGCAATTACATTGGCTAATATGGGAGCGAGGTGCCAAAATCTGGCACGGAACTCATCTTGAATATTACTAAATGGATTGGAAATCGCATCTTCCTTTAAGTAGTGTTTATCCGCATCCCACCATTCAATTAATTTATTGAATATTTGTACAGTTTCATCATTTGACCAGTCAATACCTGTTACTGCAGCACCAAGGATTTCATAAAATATTGGAATATTACCTCCGGTCATTGATATACCTTGGCCTATATTTGAACCTTGGACTGGAAAAGGTTCATTTAAAGCAAATTCTTTGAATAAATATACTGGATCAACTGTTTCAGGGTGGGGCAATTTAGTGAAAGCAAAATTGTAGAAATCAGTATTTTTAGGAAACCCTGATTTATCATTTATCTGACTCCATAAGGCAACACCTAAACTCTTAACCTGTTCATTATCAAGTAGATTAAATCTATACAGCTTTTCCAGCCGGAGAAATGCTCTATTCCTTTCCTCCTTAATCGTAGAATATAATTTCTGAAGCAGGTCTCTGATAATATCCTGATCAATTTTGATTTTATCATAGCCGGTGATTAATTCGCTATCAACTGAAAGGAAATGAAATGGTTCTGGGAATTCTCTCTTTATCAAGAAATGGAGATTGCTTAATATAGGGAACTTTAACAGATTTGGAATGAGTTTATATTGCTTTTCTTCTGAAAACGAACCAATTAGTCTTTCTGTAAATTGCGCAACATTTGTAAATTTGATTTTCTGATCTGAAGAATATAGAATCTTCAAAAAAGCTAATAATTTTAACCTAGCTTTCCCTGAGCATTTAACACAAAGACGGGAAAGAATTTCCGGGATTACCGAAGCCAAAGCAATAGCAAAATTATCTTGGTGAAAACGATCGCCAATTTCGATTTCTGGAAAGATGCTCTCAATAGCCGCAATATAATGGTCAATCAAGCGATCCACCTGGGATATGTCCATCGTCACCATAGATTTGCGATTAAATATCTCATCAACAACTTTAGAATCACCAATTCTAACTAATGAAGCGAAAGCCCAATATGGCGAATAATTTGCAATGCGTTTAATTGCACCTTTTGCCGCTCCTTTGCCATACGTGATACCAGGTATCTTAAAAGGCATGCCTGCTTCTTCACAATATCGAAGAAAAGAATATGCAGTAGCAGCCTCCTTATTTTCACGTGAGAAATGTCGTGTCGCCGTAACGCGTCCGATATCAAATTCTTTTTTTTGAGATATATTGGAAACAGGAACCGCTTCGTGTTCCAAATAAATTTCAAAAAGTTTTAATTCGGTCCATGGATCGCATTTATATTGTTTAAGATCATTCCATCGTTCATTAAAAATTCGTCTTATCTTTTGTCGTTCCTCAAACTGTTCGCCTCTGAACGAACGTGCATCTTTAATATATTGAAACAATGACATAACATAGGCTTCTTGGGATACCCATGAATAATCACGTGAAATTGGGACAAGATTTAATTGGGATCGGATAAAGCTCAAAGAATTTTCAAGTATTTTTTCAGCTTCTTCAATATTGCCAAGTTCGGCCAATATACCAGCGCGTTTCGCTTCCCATAAAGGAAGGGAAGTGTTTACGGGCCATTCCTTGATTTGTGACCTTACCTCAGAAATTTTCAAGTAAAACAAAAAGTGCAAACAGCGTTCGTAATGGAGCTTAGCAATCAATTCTGGTGATAAAAATTGATAAATATTTTGTATTTTTTCATTGATAGTGTCCCATTTATCAAGGAACCCTTCTTCTCGATAAAAACGCATAATAGAAATATGAAGCTCAAGCCATTTATTTTTAATTCGTTCCCACGGCAAAGACGTATAGTCTAAGCTTTTTGGATTAATTGCTCCTTCTATGATTATTATTTCAGGAAATGGATTGTATCGGTTAAGTATCTTTTCATAATCATCGATCATATTATTGAATATTGGACTTAAACACTTTTCCAATCTCCAATTCATTTCAAATAAAAATTCTATATCATCTGGCATACTAAGGCTGGAAATACTTTTAAAAGTAGGAATCCAGAATAATGTATGTGTCCATAATGCACTACGGCGATCTTCTGGAACAATTATCCAGTTAGGATAATCATTCCTAATAGTTTTCCATTCTTTTAGTATTGCTAAAAGTTGATTTACGCTATCTTCATTACCTTTGGGACTCAATGATTTCTGTGTTCCTGGCCACTCGATGTTCTTCTCTGATTTTTTTTGGGAAGCAAGAAAATCCAAAAATGTATTCATTGCTTTTTCATGATTACCGTCTATTCCTGGCAAAGAGGAAAGATTGAGAGACACAACATTTCTTTGTTCAAGCAACTTCTTTTGTGCGTCAGACAAGTTTAATAAACCAATTAAATAAATCTTGGGTGAATTATCTTTTCCCAGATTGTCATGAATCCAACCTATCCATTGAAGAAAATTTGGATCGTCTCCAGAAAAACCAACTAAACAAAGCGTATTTTCCAAAAGTGATTGCTGAACAGTATTTACAAAAGGCGCGAATTTTTTTGGATATTTTCGATAATCTTCTTCAGTAATGATAAATGGACGTTCTGATGGAAAGCTTCCGTGGAGTTTTATAATCCTTGGTTTTTCAGAATAAACCAAGTCTTGTTTATTAATAACGATATCGAATTTTTGGGAAGTTACATTAATACATGCGCGTTCGAGAAGAGTATCATAATTAGTTGTGAAGATATCAACCCATGGCAATTCCATTAATTTGATATGTAAATGTGAAGGTTCATGGTCTTCATCAGGAATTTCCTTGCGAAGAATGTGATCCAAAGTTGGTCGCCCTAACGCGGCTTGTAATTCATCAGCCAAATTCAAGACATTAAGATAATTATGTTTCTCACTTGGACAGTGCCCATATATTTTGTTATAGAAGATATCTCCAAGTTGGTTCCAAGTTGGGAAATCCTTTTTTGCTGGGTCACTCTTTTTCGCATTTCTACTAAAACCAGCACCAACCATTATTGTTGCATGACCTGACCAAAGTCTTTCTGCTATTTCATGAAAATAAGAGCGGATATTCTGAGGAATCAATGTTTCATTGTCTTTGCTCATGTACTGCCACCCTCCACGATGGCGATTTCTTCGGGAGTTAAGTCGTATAGCTCATAAACCAGTTTGTCGATTTGGTTGTCAACGCTTGCCGCGACTTTTTGCAATTAAAAAGAAACTTCACCTTTATTCAATGAGTGTTTTTTATCAAGCACATGACTAACATAATTTATCAGTGAAATTGCTTTTAAACTATTTTTTTTATTACCATAATCCAGCGACTGCCCATGCAGCACCATATGCCGATTCAATTCGTCAAATCCTTCATCTCGCTCGTTTTCCGCTGCATTAACAGGAAGAGTCTGTGCAAGGGGGCTGAGGAATGCCATCATAATTTTATTAGCAGCAATTTGCTCGACATAAAATGCTGTTTGCGGTATCCTTCTGCCTCTAATTTTCATAAATAGGTATTGATCTACCACTTCTTTGCAGATTCCATCTGTTTGCGCAAAGAGCACAGGAATGGATAATTCATATTCTTGACGTCTGTGTGCATTGAAAGCAGCGGTAATTATTTTTTTACGTTCAGGAAACTTGTCAATTATAGATTTTTCTATAATATCTATTTGATCTTCAAAATGTTTTATTAAAATATTCTCAACTTCTTCTATATTGCCATTTGCTAACAAATCCTTTAAATCCCATAGGCTCGGAAGCGGCATTTGTAAGTCAAAGTACCAACCATGTTTACCGAGCAAAATGAGAGCTTCTTTTGTTCGCGGGGGAAGCTCTTTGAAAATTCTTTGTAATCCTAGGATTAATGGTCTTATTGATTTTTCTATCGAAAAACTGAGCTTCTTCAATTGTTCAATTATAAATGCGCGAGCTTTTCGTATAGCTTGATGATTATTATTTAGTTGTTCCCTTGCTAATTGCAAATGTCTGAAAAATTCACTCAAAGATTCATCGCACTTGTCATTTTCTTTCATAAAAATATTCCTTCTACAATTTCTACTTCTTCGGGAGTTAAATCGTAGAGTTCGTAAACCAGTTTGTCGATTTGGTTGTCGATGGCGTCGATTTGGTGCTGGATTAACGTTTTTTCATGGTCGGTTTTGGATTCTTGTAGTTGTTTGTTTAAATTGAGCATTTGTTTTACAAGGTTAATCATCTTTTGAAAATTAGGATCGGTATTTTCAACAGTTTTAATTGGTAGTATTTTTAATTGCGGTGGCCCAATTCTTAAAAATCCGCCTTGCAAAGATAGCCCTGAAAAAGTTGTGCGATAAAAATAACTCAATAATTTACTGTTAAGTAAACCAAGTAAATAAAGTAAATTTACTTTATTAGAAATAATTATTGAAGTAGATTTACCCGCAATAATATTTCCACTATCATAAATGCATTCTAATCGTTTGTTCATTCCTCCTACAATAATTTTTTCTGAGCGTGCTTGCTGGAGCCGACGTTCTGACATCTTATGCCAAAATTTTCTTGGAATAATAGGTCTGTTATATTTCGCTTTTATATAAGTTGTGGGATAAATACCCCATAAGACAGCATAGCGGTCAATTGTTCCCGTATTTACAAAAGTGAAATAATCTTCCTTTGTTGGTTCGTCGGCAATATATTCTTTGTATTCGTATGCTTCAGATACAGTTGCTGCTCCATTTACTGAGGCAATTTCATCAAGAAGAATACATGAATGTTCAAATTTTTCCAAAAAGGTGTTGTCCTTGCCGCCGAAAAGAGAAGTCCAACTATTCCCGTCAACCTTATTGAACTTTACCCGATCAATTGATTGAGACCTTTCTATCTTAATAATCCCCTCGGTTTGTTTCATCAATTCATAAGATAATGACAAATTTGTTGTTTTTGTTTTTGCCACATATACAATTGGATAAACAGAAACTGGAAAAACAGGAATGTTGGAGTAATCACGAATGACTATAATTGAGTGGTTCGAAACCATATAATTTCTTGCAGCACGTGCATAATCTGCCGAAAGTAACTTATTTGGGGTAATCAGGCTTGAATATTGCCTCGATAATTCAAGGCCCTTTTCCACAAAAACACAGAAGATATCCCAATTTCCTTTTGCGCTTTGGTAGTTTTTAGTACAATAGCTTCTGAGTTCAGGATTTGTTTTTGTAAGCCACTCAGAATCAATATACGGCGGATTGCCGATGACGGTGTCGAAGCCGCCCGCTTTGAATATTTCCGGAAATTCCTTTTCCCAATCAAAGGCATTGACGCGCTGCATTTCTTCCGTGTCCAGAAAGCTGGTCTGTTGGCCTTCGTAAAAATCCGGGCCGATGAGCGAATTGCCGCATTTGATGTTGTTGCCCAAATCGGGCAGGGCGCGCTCGTTGAATAATCTGAAAGCTGATTTGATTGTCTCGTCGCTTTCTCCTTCCAAAACTTTGAGCAGTAGCGAGAGCTTGGTTACTTCCACCGCCTGCGGGTCGATATCCACGCCGTAGATGTTGTTTAACAAAATGCGCTTGCGCTCCGCCGTGGTCAGCCGCCATTCATTGCGGATTCTCTGGTAAAGCTTTGGGTCTTTGCCTTTGGCGTGTTTTTCCGCGCCGTCTTCAATGTATTTGTCTCTGTGCCAATCCAAAAGATATTGATACGCGCCGATAAGGAAAGAGCCGGAACCGCAGGCCGGATCAAGGATGCGTAGTTTTTTCGCCGCTTTGGGGGTTTTGCCCTCCAGAAGTTTGCCCACAGTGTTTTTGACGATATAATCGACAATATATGTCGGTGTATAATAAACGCCGCCCGCTTTGCGCACTTCCGGTTTTTCTTCCACTTTGGCGCGATGCCCCGGCGTGAGATGAATCACTTTGCCCAGAAACTGTTCATAAACCTGCCCGAGAATATCGGCGGGCAAAACGCTAAATTCATACGGGCTTTCGGGATAATAAAGGCTTTTGAAAATATCTTTTAAAATTTTATCATCAACGGAAAGAGTTAAAGTCAAATCATCGGGCGGCTCAAAGCGATCTTTTTCCCGTCTGAAATGAAACAGGCCGGAGTTATATTTATCATCGGCGTCATAAAAATATTTTGTCAGGCGCGGATAAACGTCCGCGCCGTTTTGCAGCGCCATAAGCCGGCCGTAGGGTTCGATGCCCCGGTCTTCACAAATGCGCAGAAAAATAATGCGGTCAATCGTTTTAGTTACGGCAAAGTTGAGTTCCCGCTGGGTGAGACTGAGATTGCGCAGGGCGATATTTTGCGCGAGCGCCTGCCGCCAGGAATCGATTTCAGACAGAAAAGCCGCGTCAACGCCTGCTGTGCCTCTTTTTGTTTTGGTCGTTTCCGCGTATTTGTCGAAAGAGCCTTTCATCAGAGCATCTTTAGAAAAAACAGAAGCTATTTCTTCCCAGCGGGTGAGGTATTCTTTGTATTTAAGGTAGATGATGCGCGCCGTGGATGCTTTATCGGATTTATCCGGTTTGACGCGGCAGTCATAAACGGCGAATTCCTCAAAATCGCTGAGAATGGAAAGGGGCAGTTTTGCCGACCAGGCATAGCGCCTGAGCTGATAGGCGGGACCGATATCCTCGGCGATATTGACCGAAGGTTTTTTTGCCTCAACAAAAAATTTGCGCGTGCCGCCGATGCGGAAGCTGTAATCCGGAGCCTTGCTGGCAGAGCCGATTTTTATCGCGTCTTCGTGAATGACATCTTTGTAGGCTTCGGCGTAACCGGATGTGTTTTCTACATCCCAGCCCAGCGCCTTGAAAAAGGGATCGATAAATTCCCGCCGGAGTTGCGTTTCGTTATATTTGCCGGATTGATAGGCTTGAAGATTTTGATCGAAGCGTTCAACAAGAGCAATGATTTCCTGCGGAGCTTTCATTTCACCCGTCCGTTGTTTTGCATGTCCGCTATTTCAAAGGCATATTTACATCACTGCTTGATGTGGCGAATATACCTTCCTGTTTTTAATGTGTCAACCCTTATAAAGATTAAGTTTTACCGAAACCACTCGTTTAAACGCTCTATAAACGATGGACTGCACCCCTGGGGTTAGACAGATTGGGTTAGAGCAGTCGGCCAGGGTTTTTGGTTTATGAACCGTTCTTCCAATGCCACGGGCGGTCTGTATCCCAGAGAGGGATGAAGACGTTTGTGATTATAAACTTCCTGGATGAAATAAGGGAAGCCGAATCTGAATATCTTCCAGGATTCGGCAGACAGATAACCGAAAGACATACTTTTTAGCATTCATCATGTTTGCCTCGTTATTGACAAGTCTTTATTTGTGTTATTTAATGCCTCCGTGCATGTGTAAAGCGCAAACCGTCTTTTTATCAAACTATTTTGAAAACCGGCAGAGATCTCACCCGGGGGAAAGGAAAAACAAATGCGGCCGATTCGTGAAATACTGGAAGCGCAAAGCGTTGTCGTGATCGGAGCGTCGCGGGATCAGGGAAAACCCGGCGCGCAACTTTTAAAGGTGTTGAGGGAAGTGGGCTTTGCGGGCCGTGTGGCGGGCGTAAACCCGCAGGGGGGAGAGGTGTTCGGTCTTCCCTTGTACCCGAACGTGCGGGACGTGCCGTTTGAAATCGATCTGGCGGTCTTGCTCATTCCCCCCCGCTTTATCCCTGACGCCCTGCGCGACTGTGCCGCCAAAGGCGTCAAAGGGGCGGTGATCTCCGCCGAAGGTTTTGCGGAAACGGGAACGCAGGGGGCAAGCTATCAGGAGGATGTCCGTTCTATTTTGAAGTCCTCCGGCATGAGGGGTTTCGGCCCCAACACCCTGGGCCTGGTCAATACGCAAACCAAACTGACCACGTCTTATTTCACCAATTCCCGGATGCTTGAGCCCGGCAACATCGGTTTAGCAGCGCAATCCGGTATTTTTGTGGGCGCGCTCTTGCGCTACCTGAGTTCGCTTGACGGCTTTCATCTGTCCAAAGGCATCGGCCTGGGAAACAAGGTGGACGTCAACGAATCGGACGCCCTTTCCTTCCTGGCCGACGATGACCCCACGAGCGTCATCGGCCTGTATCTGGAAGACGTGAAGGACGGAGACCTGTTTGTGAAAAGCCTGAAAGAGGCGACGGCAAAAAAGCCGGTGTTGATCATCAAAAGCGGCCGCACACAGGCCGGCGCGAAAGCGTCCGCTTCGCACACCGCCAGCATGGCGGTGGAGGATTCCGTGTTTGACGGAATCGTGCGGCAGGCCGGCGCCATCCGCCTTTACGCCATTGACGAGTTTATCCGGACCCTGAAAGGTTTTGTGAATATGCCGCTACCCGCGGGCGATAGCCTGGCTTTTGTTTCTTACAGCGGCGCGCAGGCCATCATGAGCATCGATACGGCGATGGAACAGGGATTGCAAACCGCCAGACTCGCGGATGCCACACAAGCCCGGATCGGCCGGGTGATCGCGACATCCTCCAAGACAAAGAATCCCATCGACATCTTTCCCGACTGGCTCACCCACGGATACGAGAAAACCATCACGGAAGTGGTGAAAGCCCTCCTGGATGACCGGGGTGTTGACGGAATTGTGTTCATATCCTTCGCCGAAGAGAATCCCGGGGTTTATCAGTCTCTGGTTGATGTCGTTCAAGCGGACCGCCGCAAGCCCGTCTTTGCATCGCTTCTGGGAGACAACCGGGACAAGGTGGCCTGCGAACATCTTTTAGAGGCAGGCGGCGTTCCCTGCTGCGATTTTCCGGAGCAGGCCGTCCGTGTCTTCGCCCGCATGCGGCAATACGCCGGAATCAGGCAAAGGATGTAGCCCCGGCCCGCATGTAAGAAAAGTTTATGGGAGAAAACCTTGACACAAGACTTTGTTCCCTATACCGTTTTCCCCCGCAAAAGCTGGTTCCTGCCCATGGCGTCCCACGGGCAGGGTTTTGATGAAAGGCGCAACCTGGCTTGCCGGCAGTGCAAGCCGTTTTGGTCATCGAACAAGAAGTCTAAAATTCATTAAAGGGAGGAAGCTGATCAATGAACTATTCTTTCTTCAGGAAAAACGCAGAAAAAGTCAGGCAGGCCATGCAGAAAGAAGGAATTGATGTGATGATCCTGACGCATCAGCAGAAGTATTCCTACGTTGCGGGGACTTTCCACAACGACTTCAATCTCGGAAACTGCCTTTTCCTTTGGGCGAAGGAGGAGCCTACGCTCCTGGTGTCGCTCGCGGAGATGGGGAGGCTCATCACGGAGGGCTACATCCGGGACATTCGCTTCTGGATGCCCGCGTATGCCGGGATCGAGCCCGTCGGCTTCCTGGACACGGTCGTCACGATCCTTAAGGAGCGCGAATGCCACAACAAGGTCGTTGCCGTGCAGATGCCGTCCATCGAACACCTGATGTACGACCATCTGCTGAAGAATCTGCCGGATGCCACCCTCGTGGACGGCGAACGGATGATCGACGACGTCATGATGAAAAAAGATGAGGAGGAGCTGGAGCTGATCCGCCGCGCCTGTGCGATCGCCGACGCAGGCACCAGCATGATCATCGAAAACGCACGGGTCGGGGTGACCGAGGCGGAGCTGATCGGATATGCCGAGCTCGAAATGCGGAGGCTGGGGGCCTCTTATTACTACACGCCGAATCAATGCCTTTTCACCTCCAAGCTCGGTTACGGCGATCACCTGCCGACCGACAGGATACTGGTCAACGGAGACAGGATCTATTACGACCTGCATCCCGTTTGGCACGAATACCGGACAGACAGCTTCCGGACGCTGGCGTTCGGGAAACAATCGAAGGACTACATGAAGATGATGGACTTCTTTAGGCCGGTTATCGAGGAACTGAACGCTATGTTCGTGCCCGGCGCGAGCACCAGGGAGATAGAGCAATGGTATATCAGCCGTCTCGCGGAGGGCGGCTACCCGGATTTCGGTTCCGTTCCCCTGGGCCACGGCATCGGCACCGGCCACCTGCCCCCGACCTTCTATCGCGACGACGACTACATCCTCGAGGAAAACGTCATGATCGTCCCCTGCGCGCATATCTATGATCTCAAAACAAATTGCGGCATATTTGCGCTGGAATATGTTGTGTGCGTAAAGCCCGGGAAAGCGGAAGTCTTTACGAAATACCCGCTGGATTTGATTACGATCGAATAGCGATATTCAGCCGGGAAGAAAGACGGGGAGTGGGACGGTTTTTTCATTGCCCACCTGCCGGAAAAAAGGATGCCGGGAATAGGCATTGAAAAAGGGGCGCGGGAAGATTCTCCCCGCGCCCCTTGCCGTTCTGATCAGGATGGACCGGCTGCGGTAATCGATCAGGTGTTATAAAGCGCGATCAGGTTGTTCGGCCAGACCTGTCAGATCCGGCCGTTGATTGTCTTTTTATTTATGGTCACAACAACGCGCGCGGTGTCAACGAAAAATGCCGTTTTCAAATGTTGAGCATTTCTCTGGCCGTCCGGAGGATGCCCTCTTCATCCAGGCCGAGTTGGGCGCGTAATTCGCTCTGCCTGGCATGTTCGACAAATTCATCCCGGACGCCCAGTCTCCGGACGGTTACGCCGGTCACATCGTTTTGGGCAAACAACTCCAGGACCGCGCTGCCGAATCCCCCGTCCAGCACATTTTCTTCCAGGGTCATGATTTTTTTGACGGATCGGGCCGTGCCCAGCAGAAGCTCCGCGTCGAGCGGCTTGATGAAACGTGCGTTGATGACTTTGACTTCGATCCCTTCCGCCGCCAGCCTCCGGGCGGCCTGCAGGGCCGGATAGACGGTCGAGCCAACAGCCACCATGGCCAGATCCGTTCCGTTGTGGAGCACTTCACCCTTTCCCAGAGGAAGTGTCGAAATCTCACTGTCGAGGGGAACGCCGATGCCCTTGCCCCGCGGGTAACGGATGGAAACGGGAGAACCGCAGCCGACGGCCGTTTTGAGCATGTGCCGCAGCTCGTTTTCATCTTTCGGCGCCATCATGACCAGGCGGGGGAGGTTTCGCAGATAGGACAGATCAAAAAGCCCCTGATGGGTCGCTCCGTCTTCCCCGACGATTCCCGCGCGGTCCACGGCAAAAACGACGGGCAGGTTTTGCAGGCAGACATCATGCAGGATCTGATCGTAGGCGCGCTGTAAAAAGGTGGAATAAATCGCCACGACGGGCGTCAGCCCCTGGGTGGCCAGCCCCGCGGCAAAGGTCACGGCCAGCTGCTCTGCGATGCCGACGTCGTAAAGCCGGTCGGGAAGAGTCTTGCGGAATTTTTCCAGCCCCGTGCCCTCGCACATGGCCGCCGTGATGGCGACAATCCGGGAATCGTCCGCGGCCAATTCCATCATCGTCCGGCCGAAAATTTCCGTGTAGGAAGGCGCGGGATTGTCCGAAGGGATGGTTCGGCCGGTTTCCGCATTAAAAGGCGCGATGCCGTGATAAGTGGGGGAGTTTTCTTCCGCGAATTTGTAGCCCCGGCCTTTTTGCGTGATGACGTGCACCAGCACGGGGCCTTCCAGATTCTTGACGTTTTCAAAGTTCTTGAGAAGGTAGTCCAGACGGTGCCCCTCTAGGGGCCCGACATAGGTAAACCCCAGCTCCTCGAACAGGGCGCCGGGAACTATGAAGGTTTTTACCGATTCTTCGATCTGTTGCGAGAACTTCAAGATCTGCCCGCCGATGCCGGGAATGTTTTTGAGGAAATTTTTCAGTTCGCTTCTGAACCGGGTGACCCGGTCGCCGGTCATGATTCTGTTCAAATAGGACGAGAGAGCGCCTACGTTGGGCGAGATGGACATTTCGTTGTCGTTTAAAACAATGATCAGGTTCTTGTTCCGCGCGCCCGACCAGTTCAATCCCTCAAACGCCATGCCGGTGGTAAGCGATCCGTCGCCGATCACTGCGATGATTTTGTTGTGTTCGCCCTTCAGGCATTGGGCTTCGGCAAAGGCCACCGCGGCCGCGATCGAGGTGCCGCTGTGCCCGACATTGAACGTGTCGTAGGGACTCTCCGTTCGCTTCGGGAAGCCGCTGAGACCGCCCTGCTGGCGCAGCGTGGCAAATTTTTCTTTGCGGCCGGTAACGATCTTGTGCGCGTAGGATTGATGGCCGACATCCCAGATCAGCCGGTCCTGGGGCGTATTGAAGGTGTAGTGCAGCGCGAGCGTCAGCTCCACGGCGCCCAGCGACGAAGCCAGGTGCCCGCCGGTGACCGCGACCGTGGAGATGATCAGGTCGCGGATTTCCCCGGCCAGCTTTTGCAGTTCCGTGACGGAAAGTCCGCGAAGATCGGCCGGGTCGTTGACGCTGTCCAGGACGCTGTAAGGGATCATTTCGGGAGGTTTCATAGGGTTAACAAGCCTTTACGATTTTCGTTCCATGATGAAGCGGGCGATGGCGCGCAGCGGCAGCGCCCGCGCGTCAAAAGATGCGATGCTGGCTGTGGCCGCCCAGACCTCTTCCGCCAGCTGGGTTTTGGCTGTTTCGAGTCCCAGCAACGACGCGTAGGTTACTTTCCCCAGCGCTGCGTCGCTTCCGGTGCTTTTCCCCATGAGTCTTTCATCACCTTCCACGTTGAGAATGTCGTCGGCAATCTGAAAAGCGATGCCGATGTGGTTGGCGTAGCCGGCCAGCGCCGATAGCCTCCGGTCGCCCGCCCCCGCGATGATCGCGCCGGTTTTGACCGCCGCCAGAATGAGCGCGCCGGTTTTACGCCTGTGCCTGTCTGTCAGGGCTGCAATTTCCGGCGCCGGCTGGTCCGTCCGGATGTCCAGCGCCTGTCCGCCCACCATGCCCGCCGCGCCTGCGGCCAGGGCGATTTCCTGAATGACGGCCAGACGCCGCTCCGCCGCCAGACGGATTTTTTCCGCTCTGGACAGCAGCGTGAAAGCTTCCGTCAGGAGCGCGTCACCCGCAAGGATCGCCGTCGCCTCGCCGAATACTTTGTGGCTGGCGGGCTTGCCGCGGCGGAAGTCGTCGTTGTCCATCGACGGCAGGTCGTCGTGGATCAGGGAATAGGTGTGGATCAGTTCCAGCGCGCAGGCGACCGGCATTACCGGAGCCAGGTCTCCCGCGCATGCTTCCGCCGAGGCCAGGCAGAGAATCGGCCGGAGCCTTTTGCCGCCGGCGAAAACACTGTAGTGCATGGCGGCGTGCAGCTCCCGGGGCTCGTTGTCCTTGCCCGGAAGATAGCGTTCGAGCGCCTCTTCCACAATCTTGCGCCGGTCCTGTAAATAGGCCTCAAGGAAATCATCATGCTTCATCTTCTTGTCCGTCCGGAAACGTTTTGGTTTGCAGGGAGTTCTCTTTTTCCAGCAGCTGCTCCACGCGGCGCTGGGTTTCGTCGAGCTTTGCCGTGCAGAAGCGAATCAGGCGGATGCCTTCTTCAAAGGACTTCAGCGCCGCATCCAGCGGCAACTCGCCCGCTTCCATTTCCTTGACGATGTTTTCCAGTTTGTCGAGCGCTTCTTCAAATTTTTCTTTCGCCATTCCTTTTGACTCTCCTATATTTTTTATGACGGCCTCCTCCGCAGCGTTTCCCCCTCCCCCGGCCCCTCCCATCAAGGGAGGAGAGGATGCCATGAGCTGTGAACGATGAACTATTTCACTCGGTCTGCAGTTTTTCGACCCGCGCCTCGATGCCGCCCCGGGCCAGCTGAATACTGATTTGTGAATCCGTTGTCAACTGGTCTGCCGTCCGGACAAGGGTTCCATCCGGCAGGCGGCGGGTAATGCTGAATCCCCTGGACAGGACAGCCAGCGGGTTCAGCGACGACAGAAGCGCGGCGTTTTTCTGAAGCCTGGCCCGGTGATCCTGTGCGGTGCGAAGCCAGCCGGCGAGCAAGTCTTTTCCCAGGCCGGCCAGCAGCAGGGTCATTTCCCGCGAACGCTTCTGCGGATTGTGGCCGGACAAACCGATTTTCAGTTTTTCCAGCCGGTTGCGGATCGTCACGGTTTTTTGTGCCCAGGCCCGGCTGAGCTTTTCGTGGAGTTCATCCACACGGAGTGAGAAATCCTGAAGATAACGGCGCGGGTCTTTGAAACGGGCCTGCAGGGTGTCGAGTCTTGCCCGTCGGGCGGCCAACCAGCGGCGCTGGGCCGCGTTCAGCCTTTCGGCCAGGAGATCGACGCCAGCGATCAGTTCGTCCCGTTCGGGGAAGACCAGCTCCGCCGCCGCGGAAGGCGTGGGCGCGCGCAGGTCCGCGACAAAATCGCAGATGGTGAAGTCCGTTTCGTGACCGACGGCTGAAACAACGGGAATCGTGCAGCGTGATACGGCGCGCGCCAGCGCTTCATCGTTGAACGGCGCCAGATCCTCCGGCGAACCGCCGCCCCTTGCGATAATGATCACATCAATCCCGCCCGCCGTCTGGAGACGAGACAGAGCCGCGATGATTTCCTCCGCCGCGGACGCGCCCTGCACGCGCGAAGGCGCAATCAAAATGTCCACCGAGGGAAAACGCCGGCGCGAAATGTTGAGAATGTCCCGGATGACCGCGCCGGAAGGAGATGTAATCACGCCGACGCGCTTCGGAAGAAACGGCAGTCGCCTTTTGCGGGCGACGTCAAACAGGCCTTCGGCGGCGAGCCTGGCTTTGAGCTGCTCGAACGCTTTTTGCAGGGCGCCCACGCCCTGCGGTTCCACGGATTCCACGATGAGCTGGTATTCGCCGCGCGGAACATAGGCGGAAAGCCGCGCCCGGCAGAGGATATTCATGCCGTCTTCCAGATCAAAGCGGACCGTGCGGGCGCCGAAGGGGCGGAAATACACCGCCCGGATCTGACTTTTGTCGTCCTTGAGGGTGAAATAGACGTGTCCCGACTGGGGGCGGCGCAGATTGGAAACCTCCCCTTCCACCCAGAGGACGCCGAAGGCCTCCTCTAAAAAGGTTTTAATGTTATCGTTTAGTTGTGAAACACTCAAAATGTTTTTCATCCGCTCAATCCCGGTTTGTGAACTACCAGATAATAACAGTGATGACAAGTTTCAATTCGGACAAATCGCGCCCGGCTAAATTCTGTTTGCCCGCCTCCCGGGCCTGTGTTAAACATTTTTCCGGGGAGGAAAATCATGACCGAAAACTATGATCTGATTGTCATCGGCGGAGGGCCGGGGGGGCTGATGGCGGCCCGGACGGCGAACGCCCTGAAAAAGCGGGTGCTCATCATTGAAAAAAACGGCTGGGGCGGGACCTGCACGCACCGCGGCTGCATTCCCACCAAGGCGATGCTTGCCTGCAGCAAGTTTTACGCGGATTTGAAAAAGCTCAGGCGAATCGGCGTGAACGTCTCCGGCGCGGCTGTCGATTTTACCGCCATGAAAAAACACCGCGACCAGATGGTCCGGATCGCGGTTTTGGGAGCGCAAAAAATGATCATCGGCCCGCAAGTGGAAAGCAAAACCGGCCTGGGAGAAATTCTTTCACCCCGGGAGGTGCGGTTCACGGGTGAAGACGGCGGGCAATTATCTTTGAAAACGGGAAAGATTCTGATCGCCTGGGGATCTCAGCCGCAGATTTTACCGGGCCTCCGGACGTCGGAGCGCATCCGGACGTCCGATGACATTCTCGAGCTCGCCCAGTTGCCGTCCAGCATGATTATTGTCGGCGGCAGTTTTATCGGCGTCGAATACGCCACGCTGTTTGCCGAACTGGGTGTCCGGGTGACGCTGGTGGAACTGCTGGAGCGCATTTTGCCCCGGGAGGACGAAGAAGCGGCGGATCTGCTGAGACAGGAGCTGGCGCGCCTGGGGGTCGTTCTCCATACCTCGACCCGGCTCGTTCGCCTGGAGGAATCGGGGGACCGCGTCCAACTGTCTGCGCGGAAAAAAGACGAAGACCTGGAAATACAGGCCTCCTCAGCCTTGCTTTGCACGGGCCGGACGCCGGTTTTGCACAAGGATCAGCTCGACTCGCTGGGGGTGGACTACACGAACGCGGGAATCCGGGTGGACGAACAGATGATGACCGGCGTTGAGGGCGTTTACGCGGCGGGCGATGTCACCGGCGGCATGATGCTGGCGCACCGGGCGTCCCTACAGGCCAAGGTCGCCGTCGAAAGCATGTTCGGCGAAGAAACTCGCCAATACGATGAAGATCTCATTCCATCCGTGGTGTACAGCCATCCGCAGATTGCGCGCGTGGGGCTGACCGAGCGGCGTGCCCTGGACGAAGGTTTGGAAATCAGCGTGATTCGCTCCGACTACAGCGCCAACCTGATGGCCCGCGCCGAGCTGATGGGCCAGGGGTTTGTCAAAATTATTTTCCATCGGGAGGTCATCGCGGGCGCGGTGGTGGCCGGCGACCACGCGGCCGATCTTCTTTCGCCGCTTGCGCTTGCCGTATCCGGGAAATGGACGAAAGCGCAATTCCGGTCGTGGGTGCTTCCGCACCCGACGCTTAGCGAAGTATTTGCACCGCTGGTGGATTGAACGGGAAAGGGAGGACGGTATGAAAATTCTTCATTACGCATCCGTGGCGCCGACGTACGTGGACAACGACCAGGCCAGAGGCATCGCTGCCCGCGTCGTCATCGGCAAAGATGACGGAGCAAGCCATTTTTGCATGCGGATGTTTGAGATCGCTCCGGGAGGATATTCTCCGAAGCATGCGCATGCCTGGGATCATGAAATTTTCATCCATTCCGGCGAAGGGGAAGCTTACGACAGGGGGGCCTGGCATCCGGTTTACCCGGGAACGGTGTTGTTTATCGCGCCCGGGGAGGAGCACCAGATCCGCAACACGGGCGGGGGAAAGCTGGTTTTTGCCTGCCTCATCCCGTCGGGCGTTCCGGAATTGTGAGTCCGTGGCGGGGAACAGGTGGGATACTCGAATCTGCTTGCCAATCCCGGATTATTTCTTGTAGCTGCGCCAGCCTTTGTCCCGGACTACAATGGAAAAGTTTTTGGCGTAGGCGACAAAGTTGGGAACGGGATTGATGATCATCGGGTGCCCCTTGTCCATGATAGTATGAACGCCGGAGAAGGCCGCAATGATGAAGTTTTGTTCAGGGATGGCCATGAGCGCGCCGATCGTTGTCGCAACGGGGTTAAAAACGGCAATGGCCTTGTTCTGACTCACAAACCGAATCGCATTGTTTTTTGCCAGGGTTGGGTCGGCCCGGTCATCCAGCTTTGCCAGTTTGAAGGTATATTTTCCCCCTTTGACGGTCACGCCGCCCGCGGCATTGATTTCTTGCACCGCCATATCCACGCCGTTGTAGCAATCCTGACCGTACTCGGTGGCCGCTCCGCTCAAAGGTCCCGTGAGACCGACGCCATCAATGAGAAGACGAACATTGAAACAATAACGCTTTCCAGTTCTTCATTTCTTGTGCACCGCCGGGCATGAGGATTTTTTACAAGACCGTCGTATGCTGGCGTTTTCAGGGAAGCCGGGCGGGGTTTGCCGTCATCGTCGCCGTATTGGCCGGTGAAGTTTATTTTGCGGGCTTCAGCCGGTTGTCCACGCCGGTAAAGCCGCATTCCGGCTGGTAGCAGGTGACGTTTAAAAACTCACATTTTTGTTTACAGACGGGGCAGGTTTGCGGCGGCGCCGGCTGGACGATGGTGTTCCCGCAGTTGCTGCACTTCCAGGTGGTTTCGGGCGGGGTTATCGGTATTTCGGCCATGGGGGTTGCCTCCTTCGGTTTTGTAATTGGATGGTCAATCTCTACCACACCCCAAAACCCTTTGGCAACCGAATAAACTTGAAATAAGTAAGAACTTTCGGTAAAGAGGGATGCCTCTGAAACAAAGGAGAAAGGCATGGCGAAAAACACAAAAAATAGCGATTTGGCCGGGCTTACATTTTTGAGGTCGACGGGTGCCGCGAAACCAGCCCGCAAACTGGAGACGTTTCCCAATCATACGAAACGGGACTACACCGTGACGCTCACAACGGATGAATTCACCTGCGTTTGCCCCGTGACCGGCCAGCCGGACTTTGCTAAAATAACCATCCGCTATATTCCCGACAGGAAAATCGTCGAATCAAAATCGCTCAAACTCTACTTCTGGTCCTTCCGCAACGAAAGCGTTTTTCATGAACATCTTACCAACATCGTTCTGGACGATCTGGTAGCCGCGCTTTCGCCCCGCTGGTGCAAAGTGACGGCGGAATTTGCCGTTCGCGGCGGCATCGCCATCACGGTGGACACGGAATATCCCGGGAATGAAAATAAGTAAAGGAAACATCATGGCAAAACGCGAAGACATTAAAAAAGTGCTGATTATCGGCTCCGGTCCGATAGTGATCGGCCAGGCCTGTGAATTTGACTACTCGGGAACCCAGGCCTGCAAAGCGCTCTCCAAGCTCGGCTACAAAATCATCCTGGTCAATTCCAACCCCGCCACGATCATGACCGACCCCGGCATGGCCGATGTCACCTACATCGAGCCGCTCAATGCCCAGACGCTGACGGAGATCATTGAAAACGAAAAGCCCGACGCGATTCTGCCCAATCTGGGCGGTCAAACCGGCCTCAACCTGACCTCGGAGCTTCACCGCCGGGGCATTCTGGACAAACACGGCGTTGAAGTCATCGGCGTTCAGGTGGACGCCATCGAACGCGGCGAAGATCGCATTGCGTTTAAGGAGGCGATGAACAGGCTCGGCATCGACACGCCCAAAAGTGCGCCCGCCACTTCCGTGGAAGAAGCGGAAAAGATCGCGGCGGAAATGGGCTACCCGGTTGTTGTCCGGCCGGCTTTTACCATGGGCGGGACGGGCGGCGGCATCGTTTACAACCTGGAAGAACTGCGGCTGATCGCGAGCCGCGGCATTTCCGCCAGCCTCATCGGCCAGATCCTGATCGAAGAATCCGTCATCGGCTGGGAGGAGCTGGAGCTGGAAGTCGTCCGTGACGCGAAGAATCACATGATCACCGTCTGCTTCATCGAAAACGTCGATGCGATGGGTGTGCATACGGGTGATTCCTACTGCACCGCACCGATGCTGACGATTTCCGAAGAATTGCAGAAGCGCCTTCAGAAACACGCCTACGACATCGTCGAGGCCATTCAGGTCATCGGCGGGACCAACGTGCAGTTCGCGCACGATCCGAAGACGGACCGCGTTATAGTCATCGAAATCAATCCGCGCACCTCGCGTTCGTCGGCGCTGGCTTCCAAGGCCACCGGCTTTCCGATTGCGCTGATCTCTTCTATTCTGGCCACCGGCATCACGCTGGATGAAATTCCCTACTGGCGCGAAGGCACGCTGGATAAATATTCGCCGTCGGGCGACTACGTCGTGGTGAAGTTCGCCCGCTGGGATTTTGAAAAATTCCCCGGCGCGGTGGATAAGCTCGGAACGCAGATGCGCGCCGTGGGCGAAGTCATGAGCATCGGCAAGAATTACAAGGAAGCGTTTCAGAAGGCCATCCGGTCGCTGGAGAAACAGCGCTTCGGCCTGGGGTTTGTCAAAGATTTCCACGGCAAATCACTCGATGAGCTGATGGAATGTCTCCGCGAACCTTCCAGCGAGCGGCAGTTCATCATGTATGAAGCCCTGCGCAAAGGCGCAGACATCGACACTCTTGCCGCCAAAACCCATATCAAGAAATGGTTTATCGAACAGATGAAGGAACTGGTCGAACTGGAAGAGAAGATCCTGACTTACAAGGGCAAGAAACTGCCGGACGAACTGTTGATCGCGGCTAAAAAAGACGGTTTTTCCGACCGCTATCTGGCCCGGATTCTGAACAAGAAGGAAGAGGCAATCCGCAAACAGCGTCTGGCGGCGGGGCTGGCCGGGGCCTGGGACGCGGTGCCGGTAAGCGGCGTCGAAAACGCGGCTTATTACTATTCGACCTATAATGCCCCGGACCGGGTCGGCACATCTGAACACCGTAAGATCATGGTGCTGGGCGGCGGGCCCAACCGCATCGGCCAGGGCATCGAGTTCGACTACTGTTGCGTGCACGCGGCTTTTGCCCTGCGCGACGAAGGCATCGAATCGATCATGGTTAACTGCAACCCCGAAACCGTTTCCACCGACTACGACACATCCAACAAGCTGTACTTCGAACCGCTCACCGTCGAAGACGTATTGAGCATCTATGAAAAGGAAAAACCCGAAGGCGTGATCGTCCAGTTCGGCGGCCAGACGCCGCTCAACATCGCGGCGGATCTGGCGAAGGCGGGAGTGAAGATCATCGGCACGTCGCCGAAGACGATCGATTTGGCCGAAGACCGCGACCGCTTCCGCGAGATGATGGACAAACTGGGCATTCCCATGCCCAAGTCCGGGATGGCCGGCAATCTTCAAGAGGCCCTGAACGTGGCCGGCGGCATCGGTTACCCGCTGATGGTCCGCCCCTCCTATGTTCTGGGCGGCCGCGGCATGGAAGTGGTTCACGACGAGCAGATGCTCAAACGTTACATCGCAGCCGCCGTGGACGTCACCCCCGAGCGGCCCATTCTGATCGACAAGTTTCTGGAAAACGCCATCGAGGCCGAAGCGGACGCCATTTCCGACGGCACGGACGCTTTTGTTCCCGCCGTGATGGAGCATATTGAACTGGCCGGCATTCACTCGGGCGATTCCGCCTGCGTGATCCCGCCCATCAGCATTCCGGCGCGGCATATCGATACGATCAACGACTACACCCGGAAGATCGCCGTGGAGTTCGGCGTGGTGGGCCTGATGAACATTCAGTACGCCATCGCGGGCGACGTCGTGTATATTCTGGAAGCCAACCCGCGCGCGTCGCGCACCGTGCCGCTGGTTTCCAAAGTCTGCAACATTTCCATGGCGCGGCTCGCCACGCAGATCATGCTGGGCAAAAAACTGAAAGACCTGAAGCTTCGGCGCCATGCTTTCCGTCATTTTGGCGTCAAGGAAGCGGTTTTTCCGTTCAACATGTATCAGGAGGTCGATCCGCTCCTGGGGCCGGAAATGCGCTCCACCGGCGAAGTGCTGGGACTGGCCGATTCCTTCGGACTGGCCTTTTACAAATCGCAGGAAGCCACCGGCCAGAGCCTGCCCTCGGAAGGAACAGTGCTCATTACGGTAGGCGAGAAAGACAAGGGAGGCATTCTGGAAGTCGCCCGTGTGTTTGACAGAATGGGCTTCCGGATCAAGGCCTCGGAGGGCACATATAAATTTTTTGCCGCAAACGGCATTGCCGCCGAGCATATTTTAAAGATGCACGAAGGTCGTCCGAATATCGTGGATGCCATCAAAAACGGCGAGATCCAACTGGTCATCAACACACCGGCCGGGCGTCTGAGCAAATACGACGACTCCTACATCCGCAAGGCGGCGATCAAGTACAAGATTTCCTACATCACCACCGTTGCCGCCGCAGTGGCCGCGGTCAAAGGCATTGAGGCCTGCCGCCAGGGCCACGGCCGGGCAAAATCCCTGCAAAGTTATCACGCGGAGATAAAGTAAGGCTGACCCCCTCCTGGTCAGGGGGCGCGAGACCGAAGGCTGAAGGTTGAGAAGCAGGGAACGGTTGCGACTGTAGAAGCCCCCTCACCGTAGAGGCAAGCGGCAACCAACAAGGAGAGAGGGAACACAGAACATCCTTCCCTCCAGGACGCTGCCGCCCCTTTCGGTTTTGTCATAAGGGGAGAGGGAAAAGCCCCCTGCTTTAACGGGGCGAGCTTCTACAAAAGGCCCGCTTCCCGCAGGATGTCGCGGACGCGGTCAGCCTGACCGGCTCCGACCAGCAGGCGAGCATAGGCGCCCGCGGCGACCAGCATCGCGGGACTTTCCCCTTGAAAATAATAGTGGATGCCTTCGCCGTCCAGCAGGGATTTGACGAACGCGATGTCGCCGGGATTGTAGGTGGAAAAAACTTCAACCATTTCCTCGCGGGGAACGTTTCCATCCCCGGAATCTTTTTTATCGGTTTCCATGGCGGGCATCATAACACGGGAAAGGATTTTTATGGAACCCCTCAAAGGATCACAACGAAAATATCTGCGCGCGCAGGCGCATCACTTGAAGCCGCTGGTCATGGTCGGCGCCAAAGGCGTGACGGACGGCCTGATCGGCTCCGTTACGCTTGCGCTTGCCGATCATGAACTGATCAAAGTGAAATTCGTCGAATGCAAAGACGCCAAAAAAGAAATTTCCGCCCAAATCGCGCAGGCGACGCAAAGCGAGCTGGTCGGCCTCATTGGTAATATCGCCATCCTCTACCGGCCCAATTCCGATCCGGCAAAAAGAAAGGTTCATGTGAAGTAAAAATCCGCGCCGGCCGGATCAGGCGGATGGCCGCCCGCCGGCAAGGCGAAGAAAATGGGTTGACATAAAAAATCAATCGCATTATATACAACGCGCCTGACGAAAGGCGCGCCACCGCTTAAAACCGTCCGGGCACTGTTCATCTCTTGATGGGGAATCGTTCAATGGTAGGACGCCGGACTCTGACTCCGTTAATCAAGGTTCGAATCCTTGTTCCCCAGCCAATTAAACCTATGCGCGCACAAAAATCTGACTTGAAAAGCAACAGCCAGGCGTCCGTTCCGGACGAGGTAGGGGCGCGGGCTGTCCGGTGGATGACGCTCCGTCTGACTGGCAATCAACGGGAGACGGCGCGGACCGCGTGGTAAGAACTGCGCACCAGCGGACCGGATTCCACATGCTCGAAGCCTTTCGAATAGGCGATTTCCCTGAATTCTTCAAATTCGTCGGGCGTATAATATCTGGCGACCGGCCAGTGCTCCCGGGTCGGCTGCTGATACTGTCCGATGGTGAGGCGCGCGCAGGAAACCGCGGCGAGATCGTCCATCAGGCGCAGGACGTCTTTCTTTTGCTCGCCGAATCCCACCATAAAACCGCTCTTGGAAACAAGACCCGCCGCCGCTATGCGGGAAAGGATCTCCAGGGAGAGTCGGTAATTTCCCTGCGGGCGCAACTTGCCGAAAAGTGCTTCAGCAGCTTCCAGGTTGTGGTTGATCACATCCGGCGCCGCATCGATCACGCGTGCGAGCGCATCGGGATCGCCCTGGAAATCGGGAATTAAAACTTCAATTTTGCACTCCGGAATTTCTCCGCGCAGGCGGGAAATAGCATCGGCAAACGCGCCCGCGCCTCCGTCTTGCAAATCATCCCGTGTGACGGACGTGATGACGACGTAACTGAGCCCCAGCCTATTGACGGCGGCGATCAAATGTTCGGTTTCCCGCTCGTCCGGAGCTTGCGGCCGGCCGTGGGCGACATTGCAGTAGAGGCAGTTGCGCGTGCAGATATTTCCGAGAATCAAAAAGGCGGCCGTGCCGCAGGTGAAGCATTCCGCCATGTTCGGACAGGCCGCTTCCTGGCAGACGGTGTGCAGTTGCAGGCCGGAAAGCGTCGAGCGAATCCGGCGGCAGGCATCGTCATAAGGCGGCCGCACCTTAAGCCAGGGCGGTTTACGCAGAATCCGCGCCCGTTCACTCATGCCTTGCGCCTTTCCAGAGCATGGCTCTATCGCCCATTACCCGTCTTTTTCCAGCAGACATCCGGTTTTCGGGCAGCCATAACTTCGTCCAAGCGGCCGACCGGCGTGGAAAGCGGCGCGTCCTTGACTCGCTGCGGGTTGTCTTTGGCCTCTTTTGCAATGGCGATCATGGCGTCACAGAAGGCGTCGAGCGTTTCTTTGCTTTCTGTTTCCGTTGGTTCGATCATGATAGCTTCCGGCACGATGAGCGGGAAATAGATGGTGGGCGGGTGATAGCCGAAATCGATCAGCCGCTTGGCGACGTCGGTGGTGTGCACGCCGGTTTCGGCCGCCCGGCGGCTTCCGGAAAAGACGCACTCGTGCATGCAGATCCGGTCATAGGGAAGGTCGAAATGCTCTTTGAGTCTTTCCTGGATATAGTTCGCGTTGAGCACGGCCATTTCCGTCGCGCGCCGGAGGCCTTGGGCGCCCAGCGAGCGGATGTAGGCGCAGGCTTTAACGATGACGCTGAAGTTTCCGTAAAAGGCGCGGACGCGGCCGATGGTATCGGGAAAATCTTCCGACAGGCTGTATGCCGCGCCGTTTTTCACCACGCGGGGCACGGGCAGGAAATCGACCAGTATTTTTCCCACGCCCACCGGGCCGCTGCCCGGGCCGCCGCCGCCGTGCGGCGTGGAAAAGGTTTTGTGCAGGTTCAACTGGATGACGTCAAAGCCCAGATCGCCGGGCCTCGTTTTGCCCAGGTAGGCGTTGGCGTTCGCGCCGTCGCCGTAAAGCAGGCCGCCCCTGCCGTGGACGATGGTTGCCACTTTTTCGATATTGCGTTCAAACAGGCCCAGCGTGTTGGGGTTGGTGAGCATCAGCGCGGCGACCTCTTCCGTCATCAGAGATTCCAGATGCGCAAGGTCAACGCCTCCTTCCGCGCTGGAGCGTAGCGTGACCGTTTCGAACCCGCAAAGCGCGCCGGAGGCGGGATTGGTCCCATGCGCCGCATCGGGAATGAGAATCTGGCGGCGCTTGTGGCCCAGCTTTTCAAAATACTTTTTGATCATCATGACGCCGGTCAGTTCGCCGTGCGCGCCGGCCGCCGGTTGCAGCGTGAAGTCCGCCATGCCGAAGAGGGAACTCAACAGTTTTTGCATGTCGTACATCAGTTCCAGATTTCCCTGGGAGAAAACCTCCGGCGCGAGCGGGTGCAGGCCGGTAAAGCCGGGCAGGGCCGCGATATTTTCGTTGATTTTGGGGTTGTATTTCATGGTGCAGGAACCCAGCGGATAAAAACCGAGATCGACGCCGAAGTTCCGCCGCGATAAATTGGTGTAATGCCGCACCAGATCGATTTCCGCCACTTCCGGCAGGTCCAGGTCGCCGCGAAGGTATTTTGCGCCGATGGCCTCCCCGATGTTGACGGCCGGCACGTCGCTTGCGGGAATCTGTACGCCCGAACGTCCGGGTTTGCTGATTTCAAAAAGAAGTTCCATCGATATTCCCCTGGCCAATGTGTACGTAGCGCTCGTGACTTTTAGGTTATTAGCTGTGCGTTGTTTAAGCGAAAGTGAATGTCCGCACTACGTAATCGGTTGTTTTATGCATTCCTCAGAATTTCCGCCACGCGGTTTATGTCATTTTTAGTCAGCATTTCCGTCGCGCAAAAGAGCAGCGCCTGGCCCAGTTCCGGATAGTCCCCCGACAGTTCGTAACCGCCGACAATGCCTTCTTCCCGCAGCTTTTTGTTGACGGCGCCTGCGTCGGGACAGGCAAGCGCGAATTCGTTGTAAACCGGCGCGGAAAAGATTTCCCGCCAGCCTTCCAGTTGCAGGAGTTTGCTTTTCAGATACTGCGTTTTGTGGATGTTGAGCGCGGCCAGTTTGCCCAGGTTTTTGCCCAACGCGGCCAGATAAACCCCCGCCGCCAGCGCGCAGAGCGCCTCGTTGGAGCAGATGTTGGACGTCGCTTTTTCCCGGCGGATGTGCTGTTCGCGGGTTTGCAGCGTCAGGACGAATCCGCGCCGGCCGTTTTGGTCCACTGTTGCGCCGGCGAGCCGGCCGGGAATCCGCCGCAGATATTTTTCACGCGCCGCGAAAATCCCCAGATACGGGCCGCCGTAACTAAGCGGGTTGCCGAAGCTCTGTCCCTCGCCCACGACGAAATCCGCTCCGCTTTCGCCCGCGGGCTTTAGGATGCCCAGGCTGGTAGCGTCGGTAAATCCGGCAATGAGCATCGCGCCCTGTTGGTGGGCTGCGTCGGCCAGAGGCGCGATATCTTCGATGCAGCCGAAGAAATTCGGGCTTTGCACGATGACAGCCGCCGTTTCTTTGTCCAGCGCGGCTGAAAGCGCCGCCGGATCGATCTGGCCCGCGGGCAGCCAGGGAATTTCGGTCAGCGCACAGCCGTTGGCCCACAGGTAGGTTTGCAAAACCCGCCGGTACTGGGGATGAACGGACCGCGCCACGGCGATTTTCGATCGGTTGGACATCCGGATGCACAGCACGGCCGCTTCCGCCATGGCCGAAGCGCCGTCATACATGGAGGCGTTGGCGATTTCCGTTCCGGTGAGATGCGCGATCATGGTTTGGTATTCGTAAATGGCCTGCAGGATGCCCTGGCTGATTTCCGCCTGGTAAGGCGTGTAAGCGGTATAAAATTCGGCGCGTCCGACGATGTGATTCACGACCGCCGGAATGAAGTGGTGATAAGCGCCGGCGCCGGTAAGCGTTGCGCGCGGCGTCCGGTTTTTTTCGCTCTGCGCCCGCATCCGCTCCCATATTTCCTGCTCGAAGAGCGCGGCCGGCATGCCGGGAATCTCTCGCAGCCGAAATTTTTGCGGGATATCGGCAAACAGCTCTTCGATGCCGCCGATGCCGATTACCGTCTGCATCTGCGCGATGTCTTCGGGAGTGTGGGGGCAGTAATCCATGGATTTAGTGTTTCTCCTCCAAAATCAAAGCGTCATAGGCGGCCGCGTCCAGCAGGGTTTTCAGCTCCTGCGCGTCGGCGAGTTTCAGTTGGGCGATCCATCCTTCGCCGAAGGCGTCCCGGTTGACAAGCTCCGGCGTGTCTTCGAGGGCTTTGTTGACGGCGATGACCTCGCCGCCCGCCGGCGCGTAAATGTCGGATACGGATTTGACGGATTCCACCACCGCCAGCGGCTCTCCGGCCGCGACTTTTTTGCCGATCGGGGGCAGCTCCACGAACACGATATCCGTCAGCATTTCCTGGGCGTAATCGGTGATGCCGACGGAAGCCGTGCCGTCGCCCCGGTCCAGAATCCATTCATGATCTTTCGAATACAATCTGTCGGTGGGATTTGGTTTGGACATACCGGGTCTCCTTAAGGGTTTATTTTTGTTTTTTGTAGAAGGGAAGCCGGACGATTTTTGCTCCACTTGCGGCATCACGGATGCCGATGGCGATTTCCGTGTCCGGCGCGGTGTTTTCGGCATCGATAAACGCGAGGCCGATCGCCTTGTTGAGGGTCGGGGAAAACGTGCCGGAAGTGACATGGCCGATTTCCCTGCCGTCTTTTGTAACCGGGTAGCCGTGCCGCGCGATGCCGCGCCCGGTCATCTCGAAGCCGGCCAGCTTTTTGCGGATGCCTTTTTCCCGGATGGCGGCAAGGGCCGGTTTCCCGGCAAAATCCTTGTTCCAGTCCAGCAGCCAGGCGTAGGGGATCTCCAGCGGGCAGATCTCTTCGGTAATATCCTGACCGTTGAGCATCATGCCGCATTCCAGGCGCAGCGTGTCGCGCGCTCCCAGTCCGGCCGGTTTTATACCGGCTTTGGCCCCTGCGTCCATCAGGTTGTCCCAGAGAGCGCCGATTTGATCGGCGGCGGCGTAAATTTCGAAGCCGTCCTCGCCGGTGTAGCCGCTGCGGGAAATGACGGCCGGAATCCCCGCCACCTGCGACGTGATAAACCAGTAGAAGCGAAGGGTTTTCAAATCGTCCGGAGTCAGGGTCTGCAAAATTGCTTCCGAAAGAGGCCCCTGCAAATCCAGTTTGCCGGTTTTATCGCTCACATCGGACAGCGAGGCGTCGAACTTTTTTTCCTCCAGGATGGAACGGACCCGCTGAAAATCGGATTCGCGCGTCGAGGCGTTGGTCACCAGCATATAGACATCCCGGTCCATCTTGTACACAGTCAGGTCGTCAATGATGCCGCCCCGATCATTGAGCAGGGCGGAGAGTTTGATCTGTCCGGTTTTTTGCCCCGCCAGGTCACGCGTCAGGGAAAATTGCAGCAGATCCAACGCCTGCGGTCCTTTCACTTCGATTTCCCCCATGTGGCAGATGTCAAACAC
>MTBK01011551.1_pt1 | contig 138318 bp, 120 predicted proteins | sample 1535981 | NCBI WGS metagenome assembly MTBK01 (sample SAMN06109225, study PRJNA356200) | anaerobic digester metagenome | isolation source: biogas reactors fed with pig manure or primary and secondary sludge | place: Spain | collected 2016-06-30
CGCTTCATGTGCGTGACGCCGGCTGGCCAGCACGGTGTAGCCCATCGCCACTAGGACGTAGACCAGCGACACGATGTAGATCAGGTCCAGCAGCATCAGGTACTCCACCGAGGGCAGGTTGCTGTCGGTGGTCCACTGCAGGGCCACGATGGTCAGCATCGCGGTGACCCCGATGCCGGTCCGGGAGTCCTCCAGCCGCGCCGGGATCATGTAGATCAGCGACGTGATCAGGATGACGATCAGGATCGGCAGGATGATCTTCACCAGATACGGCAACGGATCCCGGGTCACCGGGATCGCGATCGTGACGCGTGAGTACTTGGCGTCCGGCGGCGCGGCGATGTTGCCGAAGTTCGTCGGATAGCGGTGCGGCTTGACCGTCAGCGTCGGCTGACCGATCTCATAGCCCGGCATGGTCACCAGTGGGCTGATCGCCGCCGGCGTGGTGTCGGCGACGAACTCGAGATCGCGGGTGTCCTCGTTCTGGTCCTCGAACATGATCACCAGGTTCTGCACGTCGAACGGGTACTTCTCCAGGTTCATCTTCCGGCTGAACACGCCCTGATAGCGGAACGCCATGTACTTCGTCCCGTCCGGCATGTCCAGCGGGGCGGGGTAGAGCGGCTTGCCGGCGACGCCGCCGGTCTCCGAGGTGGTCGTGTTCTGCATCGCGTTGGAGTTCATCGGCTCGATCGAGTCGGTGGGGTCGACGTCGCCCTTCCAGCGGAACCACAGATAGAAGTCGGCGGTGAAACTGTCCGCCGCGAGGTCGATGTCCTGGATGTCGTTGACGAAGACGCCGACGGTCACCCTGTCCGGCCCGGCCTCGGCCCGGGCGGGGGCAGGCGGGGTCAGCGGGATCGCGAACAGCACCGCCAGAACGGCGGCCAGCACCCGGCGCACGAACCTGATCACGATCCCCAACCCCTTTCTTTCAGACTGAACGTACTATCCACACGTGCCGTCGGAGACGCCGCAGGTCGAGTTGCGCGAGGTGCGCAAGGTCTTCGGTGACGCCCGCCATCAGGTGGTCGCGGTCGACGGCGTCAACCTCACCGTCGGCAGTGGCGAACTGTTCGCCATCCTCGGCCCGTCGGGCTCCGGCAAGACCACCGTGCTGCGGATGATCGCCGGGTTCGAGGCGCCCACGGCCGGGACCGTGCACCTCGGCGGCCGGGACGTCACCGCCCTGCCGGCGAGCCGCCGGGACACCAACACGGTCTTCCAGGACTACGCGCTGTTCCCGCACATGACCGTCGCGCAGAACGTCGAGTACGGACTGCTGGTCAAGGGGGTGCCCAAGCCTGAGCGACGGGAGCGCACCGCGGCGGCGCTGGACATGGTGCGACTGGCCGATCAGGCCGGGCGCAAGCCGGCCCAGCTTTCCGGAGGCCAGCAGCAGCGGGTGGCGTTGGCCCGCGCGCTGGTGGGCCGGCCCACGGTGCTACTGCTCGACGAGCCGCTGGGCGCCCTGGACCTCAAGCTCCGGGAGCAGATGCAGGTCGAGCTCAAGGCCATCCAGCGCGAACTGGGCATCACCTTCGTCATCGTCACCCACGACCAGGACGAGGCGCTCACCCTGTGCGACCGCCTGGCGGTGTTCAACAACGGCCGCATCGAGCAGGTCGGCGCCGCCCGGGAGGTCTACGAGAACCCGGCCAACCGGTTCGTCGCGGACTTCGTCGGCACCTCCAACGTGCTCGAGGGCGCGGTGGCGGAGGCGCTGATCGGCCGGGCCGGCAGCTACGCGATCCGTCCCGAGCGCATGCTGCTGCTCGACGAACGCGATCCGGTGCCGGCCGGGATGCGCACCGTGGCCGCCCGTGTTGCCGAGGTGGTGTACGCCGGCCCGGTGACCAGAGTGGCCGCCGACACCGACGACGGCCAGCGCCTGAACGCGACGCTGGTGAGCGCCGGCACCCCCGCCGACATCGCCCACGACCACCCGGTCGTGCTGGCCTGGCCCGACAACGCCGTCCGTCCCCTGATCGGAAACTGACAGAAGGAGTCCCGATGACCACAGCTTTTCGCCGCGTGGGTGTGGCAATGGCCTGCGCCGCAACGCTGTTCGCGGTCAGCTGTTCGAATCAGAGCACCTCGGGCGGCGGCGCGGGCGGCTCCAACCCGCCGAAGATTGAACCGGCCACCTCGATCGGTGCCGGCGAGGGCCAGCTGAATCTGGTGGCCTGGCCCGGCTACGCCGAGGACGGCTCCAACGACCCGAAGGTCGACTGGGTGCACCCGTTCGAGAAGGAGACCGGCTGCAAGGTCAACATCAAGATCGGCAACACCTCCGATGAGATGGTGCAGTTGATGCGCACCGGTCAGTACGACGGACTGTCGGCCTCCGGCGACGCCACCCTGAGGCTGATCTACGCCGGCGATGTGGCGCCGGTGAACACCAGCCTGGTGTCCGGCTACGCCACCATCGCCCCGTTCCTCAAGAATCGGGAGTGGAACTCCGTCAACGGCCAGATGTTCGGCATCCCGCACGGCTGGGGCGCCAACCTGCTGATGTACAACACCGATGTCGTCAAGGGCGCCCCGGACTCCTGGGGAGCGGTGTTCCCCGGCGCCCCGGAGTACAAGGGCAAGCTCACCGCGTACGACTCCCCCATCTACATCGCCGACGCGGCGCTGTACCTGTCGAAGACGAAACCCGAACTGGGCATCAAGAATCCGTACGCACTGACCGAGGATCAGCTCAACGCCGCGGTCGATCTGCTCAAGGCCCAGCACGGCAACATCGGCGAGTACTGGTCGGACTACACCAAGGCCGTGCAGGCCTTCGAGTCCGGCACCTCGGTGATCGGCACCAGCTGGCAGGTGATCGCCAACATGCTCACCAGTGACAACAAGGTGAAGATCGCCACCGTGCTGCCCAAGGAGGGCTCGACCGGATGGTCGGACACCTGGATGCTCGCCGCCAAGGCCGCCCACCCGAACTGCATGTACAAGTGGATGGACTACATCACCTCACCGGCGGTCAACGCCCAGGTCGCCGAGTACTTCGGTGAGGCGCCGGCCCAGACCAAAGCCTGCGAGCTGACGGCGGACAAGAACTTCTGCGCGACGTTCCACGCCACCGACGCCGCCTACGCCGACCGGATCAGCTACTGGACCACCCCGCAGAAGAAGTGCGTCGACGGCAGCGGCGACAACTGCACGGCCTACAGCGAGTGGGTCGACAAGTGGCAGCAGATCAAGGGGTGACCGGCCGGGCCGGCAACCGGCTGGCCCTGGCCTTCCTGCTCGTCCCGCCGCTGGCCTGGCTGATCCTGGCCTACCTGGGTTCGCTTGCGGTCCTGCTACTTTCGGCGTTCTGGACCACCGACACCTTCACCGGTTCGGTGGTGCGCACCTTCACCGGTGAGAACATCGTCCGGGTCCTCACCGACGCGGTGTTCCGCACCGCAACGCTGCGCACCGTCGGGATCGCGTTGACCGTGACGGCGATCTGCGCGGTGCTGGCGGTGCCGTTGGCGCTCTACATGGCCAAGGTGGCCACCCCGCGCGGCCGGCTGATGCTGGTGGTCGCGGTGACCACGCCACTGTGGGCGAGCTATCTGGTCAAGGCCTACGCCTGGCGGATGCTGTTGTCCCCGGAGGGGCCGTTGACGTGGGTGGCCGGTTTCACCCCGGGCTACGGGATCGTCGCGGCGATCCTCACGCTGACCTATCTGTGGTTGCCCTACATGGTGATTCCGGTGTTCACCGCCCTGGAACGGGTGCCCGACACCGTGATCGACGCCAGTTCCGATCTCGGCGCCCGCGACCTCACCACACTGCGCCGCATCGTCGGCCCACTGGTGTTCCCGGGCATCGCCGCCGGGTCGATCTTCACCTTCTCGCTGAGCCTCGGCGACTACATCGCGGTCACCATCGTCGGCGGCAAGACCCAGATGCTGGGCAACATCATCTACGGGCAGTTGGTCACCGCCAACAATCAGCCACTGGCCGCCGCGCTGTCGCTCATCCCGTTGACCGCCATCGTGTTGTACCTGCTGGCAATGCGGCGCACCGGCGCCCTCGAAAACGTATGACACAGGAGAATGTCTGATGTTGTCTTCGCGGATGCGTACCGGATTGCGGGTGTGGACCATCGGGGTGCTGGTCTTCCTCTACGCGCCACTGCTGCTGGTGCTGATCAACGCCTTCAACGCCTCCAAGACGTTCGCCTTCCCGCCCACCGGCCTCACGTTGAAGTGGTGGTCGGACGCCTGGTCCAGTGCCGGCATGTGGCGTGCCCTGGGCAACTCGGTGGTCGTCGGGTTGTGCGCCACCGCAATCGCCCTGGTGCTCGGCACCATGGCGGCGTTCGCGGTGCAGCGGTTCGACTTCTTCGGGCGTCAGACGGTGAATCTGCTTGTGGTGCTGCCGATCACGCTGCCCGGCATCGTCACCGGCATCGCGCTCAACGCCACCTTCACCTCGGCCCTGCACATCGCACTGGGGATGGCCACCGTCATCATCGGCCACGCCACCTTCTGCATCGTGGTGGTGTTCAACAATGCCCAGGCCCGGCTGCGCCGGCTGGGCACCAACCTGGAGGACGCCTCCGGCGATCTGGGCGCGTCGACCTGGCAGACCTTCCGGCACGTCACGTTCCCGATGACCCGCGGCGCGCTGCTGGCCGGGGCGATCCTGGCGTTCGCGCTGAGCTTCGACGAGATCGTCGTCACCACCTTCACCGCCGGGCCGACCGTGCAGACCCTGCCGATCTGGATCTTCGGGAACCTGTTCCGGCCCAATCAGGCTCCGGTGATCAACGTGGTCGCAGCGACGCTTACGGTGCTTGCAGTGCTTCCGGTGTGGCTGGCCCAACGGTTCGGCGGCGACGTGGCCGGCAGCCGGGTGTAGCGAAAGGAGATCCGCATGTCCGAGGAATTCGACGGCTTCCGTCTGGAGGTGCGGCCCGACGGAGTCGCCGTGGTCACCTTCGACCGCCCGGCGACGCTCAACTCACTCAACGCGCAGACCCTGGGCGACTTCGTGCGCGCGGTCCGCGGCCTGGGTGAGAGCGACGCCTGCGGGGCGGTCGTCATCACCGGCGCCAACGGCGCCTTCACCACCGGCATGGACCTCAGCGGGTCGGCGATGAACACCGGCGAGAAGGAACTGATGCTGCAGGTGTACGAGGCGATGCGGCACGCCGTCGGCGCCACCCTGGTGCTGCGGGAGATCCCGCAACCGGTGATCGCCGCGGTCAGCGGGCCGGCGGTCGGCGGCGGCTTCGCACTCGCGACGGCCGCCGACATCCGGTTCGGGGCGCCCGACGCGATGTTCCTCGCCCCGTTCCTCAAACTCGGTGTCTCCGTGGGCGATATGGGACTGTCCTGGATGCTGCCGCGTCTGATCGGCCCGGGCGCGGCCGCCGAGGTGCTCTACAGCGGGAATCCGCTGGGTGCCGAGGAGGCGCACCGGTTGGGTCTGCTGCAGCACGTCGTGCCCGATCCCTTGGAGGCCGCGACCAAGCTGGCTGCCAAGATCGCCGCGCGGCCGCGCCTGGCGGTACGGATGTCCAAGGAACTTCTCAACGCCAGCATCAGTGCGGGCGGCCTTCGTGAGCACATGGAGATGGAGATGCGCTCCCAGGTGATCGGGCTGATGAGCGAGGACCACCGCACGGCTTTGAAGGAATTCGCCGCCAGGCGAGCAGGAAAGGGATGACCATGGCTCAGCGGGTGTTCGTCATCGGAACCGGGATGACCAAGTTCGAGAAGCCCGGCCGTCGGGAGAACTGGAACTTCCCCGACATGGTCTCCGAGGCGGTCCCGGCGGCGCTCAAGGACGCACGCCTGGACTTCACCGCCATTCAGACCGTCTTCGCCAGTTTCGTTCAGGCCCCGACCTGTTCGGGTCAGCGCGCCATCTACGAGGTCGGCATGACCGGGGTGCCGGTGATCAACGTGAACAACGCCTGCGCGTCGGGATCGACGGGGTTGTATCTGGCCCGGCAGGCGGTCGGCTCCGGTGCGATGGACTGCGCGCTGGCCGTCGGCTTCGAGCAGATGTCGCCGGGCAGCCTCAGTGTGGACGCCGGCCGCCTGCCCACCCCGTTCGACAAGCACCTGGCGGTGCTGGCCGGGATGGGCCCGTTCAGCGGCGCGCCGGTCACCCTGGAGATGTTCGCCCGCGCGGGACAGGAGCACATGGCGAAATACGGGTCCGCCCCGGATCACTTCGCCTGGGTCGGCTGGAAGAACCACCACCACTCGGTCAACAACCCCTATGCGCAGTTCCAGAAGGACTTCACCCTCGACGAGGTGAAGGAGTCACCCGCTGTCGCACCACCATTGACCAAGCTGCAGTGCTCACCCACCTCGGACGGGGCGGCGGCCAGCATCCTGGCCAGTGAGCGCTTCGTCGACGAGCACGACCTGTGGGACCAGGCGATCGAAATCATCGGCCAGGCAATGGAAACCGATCAGCCCAACAGTTTCGACCCGCCGTCGGCGATCAACGTCGTCGGCGCCGACATCTCCAAGCGGGCCGCCCGGCGCGCCTATGACATCGCCGGCGTGGGTCCCGACGACATCGACGTCATCGAGTTGCACGACTGCTTCTCGGTGAACGAAGTGCTCACCTATGAAGCGCTGGGATTGGCCGCCGAGGGCGAGGGGCACCTGCTCGTCGACAAGCAGGACACCACCTACGGCGGTCGTTGGGTAGTCAACCCGTCCGGCGGCCTGATCTCCAAGGGCCACCCCCTCGGCGCCACCGGACTGGCCCAGTGCAACGAGCTGACCTGGCAGTTGCGCGGCACCGCCGACGCCCGGCAGGTCACCGGCGCCCGCTACGCCCTGCAGCACAACCTCGGCCTGGGCGGGGCCGGCGTGGTCACCATCTACGCCAAGCCGACGCGCTGACGTGAGCGCGATCTGCTCCGCGTCGTCGGCGTGCGGAACCGTACCCTCTAGCAATGGCCGAACACGCTGAACTCGTCCACTACTCGATCGACCGCGGGATCGCCCGGATCGAACTGGACTCCCCGCACAACCGCAACGCGCTGTCGCGCCAGTTGTGCACCGAACTCGACGCCCACCTCGCCTCCGCGGAGGCCGACCGGGGCGTGCGTGCGGTGGAACTGACCCACACCGGGTCGGTGTTCTGCGCGGGCGCCGATCTCAGCGAGGCGTCCAGTGGTCCCTCGATCACCGACTTCATGATCAATCTGCTCGGCCGGATCGTCGAGATGCCCAAGCCGGTGATCGCCCGCATCGACGGTCACGTCCGGGCCGGCGGTCTCGGCCTGGTCGGCGCGGCCGACATCGCATTGGCCTCGCGCTCAGTGAGTTTCGCGTTCACCGAGGTGCTCATCGGTGTCGCGCCGGCCATGATCACGCTCACCACGTTGGGCCGGATGACCGAGCGCGCGGCCGGCCGCTACCTGTTGACCGGTGAGAAGTTCGACGCCACCGTCGCCGCCGAGATCGGTCTGATCACCGCCGCGGTCGACGACCTGGACACCGCCACCGCCGAACTCTATGACCAGTTACGCAAGTGTTCACCACAGGGTCTGGCCGAGACCAAGCCGCTGACCACGCGCGCCACCCGGGAGGCAATCGCGAGCCGGGCCGCCGATCTGGCCGCACTGTCGGCACGGTTGTTCGGCACCGACGAGGCCCGCGAGGGCATGCTCGCATTCCTGGAGAAGCGCTCGCCCAGTTGGGTTCTCGACTAGATCTACAAGCCGAGCGTTTTGGCGATGATGTCGCGCTGAATCTCGCTGCTGCCGCCGGCGATGGTGCCGACGACCGCGGCGCGGAACTGCGACTCCATCCCGCCCTCCTGGGCGTAGCCCATGCCGCCCATCATCTGAATGCCTTCCAGCGCAGCGCGTTTGGCCAACTCGGTGGCCTTGAGCTTGACCATGGAGGCTTCCTGCGGCATCAGCTTGCCCGGATTCTCGTCGCAGCGCTGGGCGACGTCGTGCACCAGCAGCCGGGTGCACTCGATGTCGGTGGCAAGATCGGCCAGCCGGTGCGAGAGCGCCTGAAAGCTGCCGACCGGGCGGCCGAACTGCTCACGGCTCTTCACATAGTCCAGGGTGTCGTCGAAGGACCGCCTCGCCTGCCCGAGGGCGAGCGCACCGACGATGACCCGCTCGGTGTTCAAGCCGGCGATCAGTTGCAGCCAGCCCTGGTCCTGGGTTCCGATCAGCCGTTCGGCCCCCACCTCGGCGTCGGTGAAGAAGACGTCGTTGACCTCGGCGTCCATCGTGGGGATCGGCCGGATCTCCACCCCCGGGGTGGACACCGGCACCGAGAGCATCGAGATGCCCTGATGCTTGTCGCCGGTGTCGGTGGTGCGGCACACCAGCAGGATGTGGTCGGAGTGATGGGCGTTGGAGATCCACATCTTCTGACCGTTGATGCGGTAGCCGGCCTTCCGGTCGGCGAGGGGGACCTTCTCGGCCTTGCACCGCAGCGAGGCCACGTCGGATCCCGAGCCCGGCTCGGACATCGCGATCGCGGTCGCACCGCCGGCCACGACGCCTCCGAGGATCTCCTTCTTGAGTTCCTCGGAGGCGAAGTTCAGGTAAACGTGCGCCACGATCAGCGTGACGGCGAAGCTGCCCACCGGGATCTGGTTGTAGGCCAGTTCCTCGACGAACAGGCAGGCGTCGGCCAGACCACCACCGGAGCCGCCGTACTCCTCCGGGATGGACAGGCCCAGGAAGCCCAAATCGGCTAGCTTGCGGGCGATTTCGGCGTTGTGGTGTGTCGTGCCGCCGTCGGTGAGCGCCAGCCGCTTCTCCCGGGTGCCGCACTCCTTGGCGGCGAAGTCCCGGACGGTGGCGACCATGCTCTTCTGCTCATCGGTCAACTGCAGGCTCACTGCGCAACTCCTCTACTCCGGAACGTCCAGACCACACGATAGGACCCGCGGGCCTGGACCCAGCCGAACTCGCGGGAGTCCATCGCCCCGGCGGCGCGGGGATTGTCGGAGAGCGCCTCGAACGTGGAGCCCTGCACCAGCCCGACCCGCTTCACCAGCCACCGCGACGGCGACCACGGATCCGGGAACACCCGAAGCTGACCGGGGGCGGGCGCACCGCCCCGCAACCCCACCAGCCCGTCCCCCGGTTTGAGGGTGGGCAGCATCGAATCCTCGGCGACCAGGAAGCGCCGCAGCGGCCAGTCCTGGAACCGGTGGTTGCGGCTCACAGCCAAAGGGTAAATTAAGGCCATGCTGCAACGACTCTTCTCCAACGCCACGCCTGCCCATGCCCATTGCGATCTGTACTGCGGTGTCTATGACCCCGCCCAGGCCAAGATCGAGGCGCTGTCCTGCCTCAAGACGGTCCAGAAGTACAACGACACCGATGACGAGCACTTCCGCACCCGCGCCATCCTGGTCAAGGAGCAGCGCGCCGAGGAGGTCAAGCATCACCTGATGGTGCTGTGGGCCGACTTCTTCACCAAGGAGCACTTCGAGCAGTTCCCGAACCTGCACCAGCTGTTCTGGGACGGCGTGCACGGCGCCGGCGACGTCAAGAAGTCGACCGATGTGGCGACCTGCGAGAAGCTGCTCGAGACGATCGACAAGATCTCCGACATCTTCTGGCAGACCGAGAAGGCCAAGGGCATGGGGGTCTACCCGCCCAAGTAGCAGCCGCCTATCGAGGTAGCGGCTGCTGCTGGGTGATGCAGTGGATGCCGCCGCCCCGCTCGAAGAGCGGGCGGGCATCCACGCTCACCACCGTACGGCCGGGGTACTGTTCGGCCAGGATCGCCACCGCCTCGCGGTCGTGGTCGTCGGCGTAACTGCAGGCGATGACGCCGCCGTTGACCACCAGGTGGTTGATGTAGCTGTAGTCGACCCAGCCCTCGTCGTCGGTCAGCGTTGCGGGAGCGGGCATTTCGGTGATCTCCCACGTGCGGCCGGCCGCGTCGTGGGTGTCCTCGAGCGCCGCCCGGATCTCCTTGCAGACCTGATAATCCGGGTGCGACGCATCGCGCTGGGTGTGCAGCAACAGCCGGCCCGGTGAGGTGATCGCCGCGACGATGTCGACGTGTCCGCGGGTGCCGAACCGCTCCGAGTCCCGGGTCAGACCACGCGGCAGCCATACCGCATGGGTGGCCCCGATAGTCCGGGCCATCTCGACCTCGACCTCGGCCCGGGTGAGCGTCGGGTTGCGGCCCGGATCGAGTTGGACGGTGTCGGTCAGCAGCACGGTGCCCTCGCCGTCGACCTGGATGCCGCCGCCCTCGTTGACCAGAGCCGAGCCGATCACCGGGGTTCCGGCGGTCTCGGCCACGAACCGCCCGATCCCGGAGTCGAGGTCCCACTGCGCCCACTCCTGGGCGCCCCAGCCGTTGAACACCCAGTCCACGGCGGCCACCGACCCGTCGGCGGCGTGCACGAACGTCGGCCCGATGTCACGCATCCAGGCGTCGTTGAGTGGCGCCTCGATGATCTCGATGTCCCTGGACAGGTAACGGTCGGCCTCTGCGCGCGCGCCCGGGTCGACCACCATGGTGACCGGTTCGAACTCGGCGACGGCGTGGGCGACGGCGGCCCAGGTGGAGCGGGCCTCGTCGCGGGCCTGTTCGGTGTCGCCGAGGGTGTAGCCCTCGCAGGGGAAGGCCATCCAGATGCGTTCCTGCGGCGCCCATTCGGCGGGCATGCGGTAACCGGTCATGCCGGTGATCCTAGGACGGTCCCAGCGCTCCGACTCCTATAGCGGCGGAGTCCGCGGCGGCGGGACTCGCCGGTCGCCGGTGGCCTCGAACGCCGCGCCGTAGGACAGCAGGGCGGTGTCGTCGTAGGCGCGGCCGGCGAAGGTCAATCCGACCGGCATGCCGATATCGGCCATCAGGCCCATCGGGACGGTGACGGTGGGGATGCCGAGATGGCGCGGAACGAGGTTGCCATTGGCCACCCAGACGCCGTTGCGCCAGCCGAGGTCGGCCGAGGCCGGGTTGACGTCCATGTCGGCCGGGCCGACGTCAGCGACGGTCGGGAAGATCACCGCGTCCAGGCGGCGTTTGCGCAGCCACTCCTCGAAGTCGACCCTGCGGGTCCTCTCCAGTCCGCGCATCCCCTCCTCGATGTGCGGGATGTCGAGGAACGACGCGATCGGGTTCGTGCGGATGAAGTCCGGGTAGTCGTTGATGTCATCCTCGAAGCCCTGCACCTGATCGGGAAGTGCGCCAGGCGGATTCACCCAGATCCGGCTGCCGTCGACGTGGTCGAGGCTGGGGAGGTTCGGGTCGCCGTTGGCGCGCAGGAAGTCGTCCCACGACCACGCCGAAAGGTCCCAGATCTCACGGTGCAGGAACTCCGGGCTGACGAATCCGCGGGTCCTGATCGACGGGGCGCTCTCGCGGTCGCGTTCGTAGTTGGACACCACCGGGAAGTCCACCAGCACCACCTCGGCGCCGGCGGCGGTCAGCGCGGCCCCGGCGGCCTGGAACAGATCCAGAACGGACTGCCGGGTCTGGATGCGCCGTCCGGTCGATCCGCCGATGCCGAGGTTCTCCCCCACCCCGGCCTCGGCATCGGCGTTGACGTACATCCTCGGGATTCCGAACCGCTTGCCCGCCAGCACCTTCCGCGCTGACTCGACGCCGTCGGGCAACAGCGCGGGATAGGACTTGGGCCGCACCGCCGACGCCCGTGGGATGACGATCCACGGCTGTGCCCGCCACAGGTCGCCTCGGGTCTCGGGATCGTTGGCGACGACGACGTCGAGCACCTCGAACATGTCGGCCATCGTCCGGGTGTGCGGGACGACGACGTCCATGGTCGGCACCAGGGGCCAGTTGCCGCGCACCGAGATCACCCCGCGTGAGGGGGTGTAGGCGCACAGCGCGTTGTTGGTGGCCGGCGCCCGGCCACTGGACCAGGTCTCCTCCCCCAGTCCGAACGCGGCGAAGCTGGCCGCGGTGGCGGTGCCGGATCCGTTTGACGAGCCCGAGCCGAACGCGGCGGTCAAATAGTCTGCGTTGTAGGGACTTTCGGCCCGGCCGTACACCCCGCGCTGCATGCCGCCGTTGGCCATCGCCGGCATGTTGGTCAGGCCGATGAGGATGGCCCCGCCGGAGCGAAGGCGTTCGATGGCGAAGGCGTCGCGCTGGGCGATCAGGTGCTCGAAGGCATACGAGCCGGCCGCCGCGGTCAGCCCCTTCGCCAGATAGCTGTCCTTCGCGGTGTACGGGATTCCGTCGAGCGGACCGAGCAGTTCGCCCCGGGAGCGCCGCGCGTCGGAGGCCTGCGCCTCGGCTAGCGCGTCCGGATTCGACACCACGATCGCGTTCAGCGTCGGACCGGCCTGGTCGTAGGCGGCGATCCGGCGCAGGTAGGCCTCGACCAACCCAACGCTGGTCACCCGGCCGTCGTCGAGGGCCCGCCGAAGTTCGGCGATAGGCGTTTCAGCGACCTGGAATTCACTCACTTACGGCCTCCGTCCTCTCCGCCGTCCAGGCCCAAGGCTACGGTGAGTTCAAGGATCGTCTGGGGATCATTGAGCCGTTCGCCGTACAACTCGCGGATCTGGCCCATCCGGTAGCGCACCGTCTGCGGGTGGACGTGCAGATCGGCCGCCACCGCATCGCGCTGGCCCTGATGCAGCAGCCAGGACCGCAGCGTCTCGGCCAACCGGTCGGCCGTGCTGTCCCGCACGGCCTCCAGCGGCGCCAGCGCCCGGCGGCGCAGGTCGGCGAAGGCCTCCCGATCCGCCCCGAGCACCAGATCGACGAGGTGCTCGTCGGTGTCCAGCACGGTGTCGGCACCGGCGAAGCGGCACGCCCGAACGGCACGGCGGTAGGACACCCGCGCCAACTGCCAAGGGCGGGAGGGTCCCACGACGGCGCGCCGTCCGGCCAGCGCCGACAGCAGCGCCGGGCGCCGGGCGCCGTCGACATCGGCCGCCAGCACGACGGCCCACCCCTCCTCGGGATCCAGACCCGGCAGATCGTCGGTGGCCGCCAGCGGCTCCGAGCTCAACACGCTTGTCAGTCCGCGCATCTGCGACGGCGGCAGCAGGACCGCGGTCAGCGTCGAGGGCGCCGACCAGTCCGCCCGGTCCGCGGCGGCGTTCAGCGCATCCGGGGAGTCACCGTTGAGCAGGTGCCGGATGAGCAGATCGAGATAGCGCTGACGCACCCGGCCGGCGGTGGCCTGTTCGTCGGCATGCCCGGACACGCTGGAGGCCGACAGTTCGTCGATGTAGGCGAACACCGACTCCGCGAACAGGGCCACGGTCTTGGCGGGCAGCCCCGCATCGACGGCCGCGGCCGACAGTTCACGCCAGGACTCCCGGGCGCCGACCCGGTAGGCGGCCAGCAGTGCGTCGATGGACCGTCCGGCGCGGGCCTCGCCGCGGCCGAGTTCGTAGGCGCCGTTGGCTGCCGCCGCCAGTTCGGACTCGTCGGCGCGACGGGTCGCCAGGCGCAGGAACGCCCGCAGCGAGATCTGCACCGCGTTCTCGATGTTCTGGCCCATCTGACCCTGGAACGGATCGGTGTAGGCGGGGACTTCGGCGACGATCGCCGTCACGGCCTGTTCGGCCATCCGGGGCAGGACGGCCTCCATCGCGGCGACGACGTCGGGATCGAAGTCCAGCCCGCCGAACCTCCCCACCTGCGAGGGATCGTCCATTTTGTTCCTTACGGATAAAAAAAGTCGATTTCTTCACCTGATCTGGTCAAGACTTTATCCCCCGGGGCGGCCCAAGGTGGGTATATGCCGACAACACTGCGCAGCGGCCTGGCCAACCTCGCCGGGCGGTTCACCACCCCGTTGCTGCCTGCCGACTACCTCGACGTCATCAACCCGCTGCTGTCCGGGACGCAACTGCGCGGCCGGATCGTGGCGATCACGCCCGAGACCGCCGACGCCGCCACCCTGCTGATCAAGCCGGGCCGCGGTTGGCGCCCGCACATCCCCGGCCAGTACCTGCGGGTGGGCGTCGACATCGACGGCATGCGGCACTGGCGCACCTATTCGCTGACCTCGCGCACCGACGACCGTTTCCTGTCCATCACCGTCAAGGCGGTCCCCGGCGGGATCGTGAGCAACCACCTGGTGCGCCACGCAGGCGTCGGCTCGACCATCCACCTCGACCAGGCCGCCGGCGACTTCACCCTCGGCAGCCCCGCACCGCAGAAGATCCTGTTCGTCACCGCCGGCAGTGGCATCACCCCGGTGATGGGCATGCTGCGCAACCTGGCGGCAGGCGCCGCAGACGTCGTCGTCGTGCACAGCGCCCCGACGGCCGACGACGTCATCTTCGGCGCCGAACTGCGGATGATGAACGAGCGCAACCAGATTCGGCTGGTGCAGATCCACACCCGGGCCGAGGGGCACCTCGATCCCAGCCGACTGACGGAAGTCGTCGGCGATCTCACCGAACGGCACACCTGGGCCTGTGGGCCTTCCGGCCTGCTCGAGACCATCGAAAACCACTGGGCTGCAGCATGTCTCACCGATCTGTTGCACATCGAGCGGTTCCGGACCGAGATCGTCGCCACCGGTGACGGCGGCGCCGTGACGTTCTCCGGCACCGGCACCGTCGTCGAGGCCGAGGGCGACCAGAGCCTGCTCGACGCCGGCGAGTCCGCCGGGGTGCTGATGCCGTCGGGCTGCCGGATGGGCGTCTGCTTCGGCTGCGTGGCGCCGTTGCGCCGCGGCGCCGTCCGTGACCTTCGCAACGGCGCACTGACCACCGCGGGCGACGGCGTCGTCGTCCAGACCTGCATCTCAGCCGCCGCAGGCGACTGCGATATCGACCTTTAGGAGACAGATATGAACTCACCCAATCCCGCAAGCCATCTCAGCGCCCAGGACATCGAGGACATCGGCGCCGAACTCGACGCCATCCGCAACCAGGTGCTGGCCGACCGCGGTGAACGCGACGCCGCCTACATCCGCACCGTGATCACCAGTCAGCGCCGCCTCGAGATCAGCAGCCGCGCAATCCTGTTGTTCTCGCTGTTCCCGCCGGCCTGGCTGGTCGGAACCATCGGGCTGTCGGTCTCCAAGATCATCGAGAACATGGAGATCGGCCACAACGTCATGCACGGCCAGTGGGACTGGATGCGCGATCCCACAATCCATTCCACCAGCTGGGAGTGGGACAACGTCTCGCCCTCGGACGGCTGGAAGCATTCCCACAACGAACTGCACCACACCTACACCAACGTCCGCGGCAAGGACAACGACCTGGGCTACGGCATCATGCGGGTCGACGAGAACCAGCCCTGGAAGCCGATGTATCTGGTGCAGCCGCTGTCGAACGCGATCAACGCCTGCATCTTCCAGTACGGGATCGCCTTCTACGATCTCGAGATCGGCAAGTTCCTCAAGGGCCGCGTCGACAAGGACGACTTCCTCGATCGCGGCCGCAAGGTGCTCAGCAAGATCCGTCGCCACGCGACCCGCGATTACGTGTTGCATCCGCTGCTGTCCGGACCGTCTGCGCTCACCACCCTGACGGCCAACCTGACGGCGAACCTGGTCCGCAATCTGTGGACCCACTCGGTGATCATGTGCGGGCACTTCCCCGAGGGCGTGCAGACCTTCGAGAAGACCTCCATCGACGGCGAGACCCGCGGCCAGTGGTATCTGCGTCAGATGCTCGGCTCGGCCAACATCTCCGGCAGCGCCGCAATGCATTTCATGACCGGCAACCTGTCGTACCAGATCGAGCACCACCTGTTCCCGGACCTGCCGAGCAACCGCTACCAGGAGATCGCGCCCCAGGTTCAGGCGATCTTCGAGCGGTACGGCCTGACCTACACCACCGGATCGCTGCCGAGGCAGGTCGCCTCGGCGTGGAAGAAGATCATCCGGCTTGCCCTGCCGAACAAGCCCGCGGTCAAAACCGAGGCGACCCGGCTGGTGCAGGCGGCCTGATTCACTCCGTTTGCAACCGCAGGGTCACCGGGCCGCCGTCGAGATCGACGCCGGCCAGGACCGAGGCGGGAACCCGGAAGATCCGGCCGGGCGAGGCCGGCCAGCGCACCCGGTCGCGGGCGATGAGCCGGCCGTCCTGGATGACCGCCACTTCCGGTCGCCGCACCAGTTCATCGGTCCACACCAGCAAGCGGTTGCGAGCCGGATTCGGGTCGCCGGGCCGGATGATGCCCGGCGCGATCCAACGCAGCGGCGGGTCGACCTCCAACCGGACACCCTGCGCCGCAGGCCTTTTGCCGCCCAGATAGGCGGCGACCTGTCCGGCGACGTGCCGTCCTTCCAGGGCGGCGACGTCGGCGGTGTCGACCGGGTGATTCAGGTTGCCGACAGCGAAGACACCGGCCCGGCTGGTGCGCAGGGCGGTGTCGACGAGCGGCCCCAGCGTGGCTGGGTCGATGTCGAGTCCGGCGGCCCGGGCCAGTTCATGGTCCGGGATCCAGTCGCCGGTGAGCACGACGGTGTCGCACTCGACGATCTCGCGCTTGCCGGTGTCGAGGTGCTCGAGTTCGACGCCGGTGACGCGGGGCTTGCCGATGATGCGGCACAGCCTGGTCCGGGTGGCGATCCGCACGCCCAGCAGTGGGGTACGGGCGAAGAGGTTGAAGATTCCGTAGGACTCCGCGGTGGCGTGCCGGGTGGTCATCAACGCGGTGGCGCAACCGGCCTTCTTGAGGGTGAGCACCGCCGAGTAACTGACCAGTTCCGCGCCGATGACCACCGCGCGCGTGCCGACCTTGCCGCCCTTGAGGTGGACGATGTTCTGCAGATGGCCGGTGGTGTAGACCCCTTCCCCGCGGTCCCCGGGGATCAGCCGGGCCGACCGTGGCCGTTCCCGGGCGCCGGTGGCCAGGATGACGGCACGGGCCTCGAGTCGTTCGCGGCCCTGCGGTGAGGTGACCTCCAGGGTGGTGTCCCCGGCCCAGCCGGTGACCATGGTGTCGGTTCGGATATCCACTCCTGCGGCCACCGCGTCCGCGGTCAGCCGCCGGGCGTAGGCGGGCCCGCTGATGAAGGTCCTGAAGTCGCGGATGCCGTAGCCGGGATGGTCGCAGTGCCGGGGGGTGCCACCGGCCTCGGATTCCCGTTCCAGCACAACCACGTTCAGGGTCGTCTCCCGGGACAGTTTGGTGGCGGCGGCCAGGCCGGCCGGCCCGGCGCCGACGATCGCGACGTCGACGGCGCTCATCGCGGTCTCCTGTCGAAGAGCTCCTGCACCTCGGCCCCGCAGTAGAAGCCCTGGCATCGGCCGTTCATCACCCGGGTGCGCCGGCGCAGGCCGTCCAGTGCCGCGGGCGGGATGGTCGATCCGCAGGCGTCGCGAATCTCCCCTTCGGTGACCCGTTCGCAGAAGCACACGATGCGGCCGCCCTCTTCGTACGGCCGTGGGAACGCCTCGCCCAGGTTGGGCATCCGCGGCGGGTCGGGCAGATCGGAGCGGGCCGTCATGGCACACCCGGCCGACTCGAGTTGTCCCCGAACGTGTTCGGCGATAGCCATCCCCGCGGTCAGTCCGGTGGAGCGGATTCCGCCGACCAGCAGATAGCGCTGGGCCGGATCGGCCTCGATCAGGTAGTCGCCGTGGTCGATGGACGCCCGCAGGCCGGCGTAGGTGGCGGTGATCTCCTCGTCGAGCAGTCGCGGCATCAGGGCGCGGCCCTTGTCCAGCAGGAAGTCGAAGCCGGATTGCGTTGTGCCGGTGGCAGTCCGGTCTTCCAGATCCTCGGCGGTGGGGCCCAGCATGACGTTGCCGTAGATGGTGGGGCTGACCAGGACTCCCTTGCCGACCGCGGTGGGAACCGGCAGCACGATCTTGTCCACCAGGCGCCGGGCCAGCTTGTCGTAGACGATCAGTTCGCCGCGACGCGGGGTGACGGTGAACCGGCTGTGACCGAACAGGCCGTCGACGAGGTCGGCGCCCAGTCCGGCGGCGTTGACCACCCATCGCGCCGTCACCGGGCCGGCGTCGGTGCGCAGCGTGGTGGCCTCGGGGCCGGTCTGCACCCCCTGCACCCGGCGTCCGGTCAGCAGGGTCGCGCCGCGGTTGACCGCGTCGGTGGCGAGCGCCAGGTTGACCGTCCAGGTGCAGATGATCGACTCGTCGGGCACCGTCATGCCGCCGAGCGCCCCCGGACCGAGGTGCGGCAGCATCGTGTAAACGGTTGCGGCGTCGATGAGTTCGCAGGCCTGGTAGCCGTTGGCTTCGGCCTTGTCCCTCAACGCCGGCAGCACCTCGAGTTGTTCGGCGTCCCAGGCCACCAGCACGGCTCCGGTTCGCTCGATCGGTATTCCGGTCGGCACCGCGTAGTCGGAGAGCAATCGGTAACCACGGGCCACCATCGCCGATTCCAGGGTGCCGGGTTTGGCGTCGAACCCGGTGTGCAGGATCGCGGTGTTGGCCTTGCTGGTGCCGTCGCCCACGTCGTCACGGGCCTCGATCAGCGCCACCGAGAGGTGGTGACCGGCCAGGTCGCGGGCGATCGCCGACCCGACGATGCCGGCGCCGATGACCGCGACGTCGAAGGTGGTCATGAGGCAGCAGCCAACTCGCGCCACCGCTGCCGGAATTCGGCGGCGCGGGTAGCGGTCCAGCGCGGTTCGTAGATTGCCGACGGGGTCCACGGCCCGACGACGTCAGCGAGTAACCGGCGCGGGTCCAGGCTCAGCCGGGCCAGCGCCGCCGCCCCCAATGCGGTGGCGTGCGGCGAGGGGTACACGTCGACGGGCACGCCGGCGATGTCGGCGCAGGCCTGCATCAGCACCCGGGACTGGGTCAGTCCGCCGTCAACCCGCAACCGGCTCAACGGGTTCGGGGCGTCGGCGTCGATGGCGGTGACCAACTCGGCGATCTGGGCGGCGATGCCCTGCAGCACGGCCAGCACCAGGTGACCGCGTTCGGTGGACAGCGTCATCCCGGCCAGGGTGGCGGTGGCCTGCGGCTTCCACCACGGGGCGGCCAGGCCGGCCAGGGCCGGCACGCAGAACACCCCGCAACTGTCCTCGGCGGCCACCGCGTCGATCTGCTCCGCACCGGCGATCAGGCCCAGTGAACTCAGCCAGCGCACCGCCGAGGCGGCGGTGTAGACCTGCCCGTCGACGCAGAAGGTGTCCGCCCAGGCGATCCGCCAGGCCACCGAGGAGGTCAGTCCGGCGGTGGAGCGCACCCCGGCCGTTCCGGTGTTGGCCAGCAGGAACGCGCCGGTGCCCAGCGTGCACTTGGCCATCCCGGGTTGCAGGCAGGCTTCGGCCAGCAGCGCGGCCTGCTGATCCACCACCACCCCGCCGACCGGAGTGTCCGAGCCGAATACCGTTGTGCTGCCGATCATCTCGTCGTTTCCGACGATCGCCGGCAACTCTTCACCGTCGAGCCCGAACAAGGAGAGCAGTTCAGGGTCCCAGTCGGTGGCGCCGAGTTCGACCAGCAGTGAGCGACTGGCGGTGGTGGCGTCGGTGACGAAGGCTCCGGTGAGCTGATGCAGCAGCCAGGTGTCCGAGGTGGTGACCACACCGCCGGTTTCGCCGTTGCGGCGCAGCCAGGCCATCTTCGGGGCGGAGAAGTACGGGTCGAGCACCAGACCGGTCCGGGCGGCCAGCGCCTCGGCGTGTCCGGCGAGGCCGGCGCACAGCGTCTCGGCGCGGCGGTCCTGCCAGACGATCGCGGTACTCAACGGCGCTCCGGTGGCACGGTCCCAGGCCAGCACGGTCTCGCCCTGATTGGCCAGTGAGATCGCCTCGATCGGCCGGCCCGCCTGGGCGATCGCGGCGCGGCCGGCGTTGAGCACCGACTCGAGCAGTTGGGCGGGATCCTGTTCGACCGCGCCGCCGTCGAGGTAGCGGGGATGCACCGGCACCTCGGCGAGTCCGACGACGCCGCCGGACTCGTCGACGACGATCGCCTTGGTGCCCGAGGTGCCCTGGTCGATGGCCAGGACGGTCATGAGCCGGCCGGCGGGTTGCTGTAGCCGGAGACGAATTCCTTGACGGTGCCGGCGGGTTCGAAGACGTGGCGGCGCACGGTGCCGATGTCGGCCCCGTAGATGTGGATGCTGATCGACGGGCGGTCCGGTAACGCGTTGGCCACCCGGTGCACGTCGCCGATGGCGGGCGACACCGCGTCGACGGCCCCGACCTCCATCCGCAGGGGTTCGGTGGTGGGCACCCAGTGGCCGTGCGAGTCCTGGCCGAACTGCTGGCTGATCTCCGCGCCGCGCAGCACACTGACTAGACCCCACACCGTGTGGTCGTGGATGGGGGTGCTCTGGCCCGGCCCCCACACGAAGCTCACCACCGAGAAGCGGCCGTCCGGATCGGCGTAGAGCAGGTACTGCTGATAGCGCTGCGGGCTGGGCTGGGCGTAGAGGTCGGGCAGCCAGTCGTCGTGGGCGGTGAGCGCGGACAACAGCGGCGCAGCCTCCGCCAGGATCACGGCCTCGTCGCCCGTGTGCCGCAACAGGGCGTCCAGCGCGCTCACGCACTGCTGCAACCGCGGCAACCGGCTCAGGTCGGGGGTGGTCAGGTTCATGACGGTGCCCAATCTATCCCCCGATCGGCGGGCCCGGCGTTCATCCGCGGCGGTGCCCGCCGGCCTAGGAGACCGGGTCCTGCGTCTCGGCGCCGGCGCCGCAGCGGTTGCGGAAGTCCTCCGACGGCTGCCGGATGGCCTGAAGTTCCGCGGCCACTTGAGGATTGGCGTTCAGATAGTCCTGCAGACGTTCGCGGGTTTGTTCCCGGGTCGCCCCTTTGAGTCCGGTGAACTCCGCGTTGACGTCCGGATGGGAGAAGAGGTAGGCGGTGGTGGCGGCCGAGACCCCGGTCAGCACCGCGGCCAGATCGGCGGCCGTGCAGTTGGGTGGCAGCTCATCGGCCGCTGCGGCGGTCGCGCCGGACACCACCAGGGTGCCCGCGATCGCCATGAGACCGATCAACCGGCCGACTCGCGCCATTGCGCTCTCCTCCCTCTTGAGGCCATCAGCGGATCACCGCGGCCGGCCGATGGAAATTCCGGGAGAGCCCGGGCTCAGCACGATCGACAATCCGCCGCCGCCGCAGTTCCAGTCATAGGCGCAGGGGTAGGGCACATACGGCCCGCCCGACATGGTGCCCGGTCCTTCGCCGGTGTCCGCGCCCCGCGAGCTGCCCTGGGAACACAGCGTGGTGCCGTTGGAACTCACGCAGTCGGCGCCCGACGGTGCTGCCACGCCGATCGCCACCGCCGCGTCGACCGCCGCAACGGCGATCAGAACCGCGGACAGCGCCAACCGTCCTCGAACACTCACGTTTCCGACAGTAGCCAGTTCCGAATCGGGCGACCAGTACGATCGCCATGTGCGCTGGTCAAAGATTCCCGTCCCCGCGCACATCGTCCATGAGGCCGCGCAGAACACCGCCGTCGTCGTCGCCTGGCTCGTCGTGGGCTTCATCATGACCGCCGCCGGGGGCCTGCTGGCCTCCCGGGCGAAGACCAGTCGCCGGGTGTCCGTGGGTATGGCGCTCACCGCCCTCGGCGTCGTCGTGCTGGCGGCCGGCGTCTGGTATCACCAGTCGATGCCGCGCTGATCCCCGGCCACTGAGCCTTGCTCAGGACTCCTCGAGGAGTCGCTTGGGGTGCATGCCGTCCACCTGACCGATGAACGGCGGGTGGATGCTGTAGCCGAGCATGCGGCGGATGTCCTCGGAGACCGCGCGCACGGTGTCACGGGTCGTCGACAGCGTGAACGCCTCCTGCGGACGCACCCACGGTTCGCAGTACTGCGCGGTGACCGCCAGCCGTGGATGCTGCGAGCGGTTGGCGCCCCCGCCGTGCCAGAGGGTGGCGAGGAAGAACACGCACGACCCAGCGGCCATCACCACCGGCTTCCGGCCGGCGGGGTCGGGTGCCTGGTCTCCCCACAGGTGGCTGCCGGGGATGACGTCGGTGGCGCCGTTGTCGGCGGTGAAGTCGTCGATCGCCCAGATCGTGGCCGCCCCCAGCGCTTTTCGCGGCCGGGGCAGCGGATAGAAGGCGTCATCGGTGTGCAGCATCTGGGCCTGCTCGCCGGGCAGGATGTTGATCACCTGCAGCATGGACAGCAGATAGTTCGGCAGCAGCAACCGGTCCAGCAGCGCCAGCACCCGGGGGTGGTCGGCGATCACGTCGCAGGCCCTGGTCTTGTTCAGCACGCTGTAGACCCGCTGGGTGTCGCGGCCTTCGAACGCGTTGCGCCCGTGCCGGCCCAGCAGTGCGGCCGCGGCGTCCCGGATCGCGCCGACCTGCCCGGCGGACAGCAGGTCCGGAAGGATCACGTACCCGTGCTCCAGCACCTGCGCCAGGTCGGCGTCGGCGATCGCGGCATCGACGCTCTCCCCCGCGCTGGCGGTGCGCCGGTAGGTGCCGGCCAGATCCGTGCTGAGCATCTCCGACAACTTCGAGAAGCCAGATGGGGAGGAGTCATCAGCGCTCACCGCAACGACGCTACAACTGTTCGTCGGGCACCCGGCTGAGAAGCCGGACGGCGACGTGGACGCACGGACCGATGAAGGTCGCGAACAACACGGTCCCGATCCCGGCCACCCCGCCGAGCAGCCATCCCACGGTCAGCACGATCACCTCGACGAGCGCGCGGGCAGCCCCTGCGGTGCGCGCAGGAACGTCAGGGTGACGTCCAGTGCGATGCCGATCAGCAACACGTTGAGGACGGTCCCCAGCCCGGGGCGCTGGCGCAGCGGGATCCAGCCGAGCAGGACCACCGCGCCGATCAGATTGGTCATCACCCCGATCGACAGATGGGCGTGGGTGGCCAGGCCCTGGGCGAAGACGATCCATGGCGAGTTCCCGAGCGCGGCAACGACGATCATCGCCTCGCCGACGCCGAACAGCCACAGGCCGGCAACCAGCGAGACCGCCTGCAGCGGGCTCGGCACCCATCGGTTCATCGCATCGTCAGCAGCGGACCCGGGTCAGCCCTTGACCTTGCCGGCCACGAACGCCGCGGCCTGATCAACCATCCCGGACTGGATGTAGGAGACGTGGGCGAACATGTCCGCGCCCGGGGAGCAGATCGGATCGCCGAGGGTGCACAGGTCGATCGCCTTGGCCGCGTAGGCCGGATTGAGCTCAGGCAGCGGGGCGCCGCCGTTGAGCATGGTCGAGAAGCCACTCGACGGGCTGCCGAACAGGGCGACCCCGGCGACGCGGGCGGCGGCGGCGGGCGGCATCGCCGAGGTCGCCAACTCGGTGACGGCCGCGCCCTGCGAGTACCCGCCCATCACGACTTTGGTGGCCGGGCACGCCGCGACGATCCCCTCGATGTGGGACTGCGCGTCGGCCGATCCGGCCGTTGAACTGTTGCCGTAGTCGTCGCTGGCCGGATAGTCGACCGCGTAGACCCCGAGGGTGCGGCCCGGGAGTTGGGCGCCGAGCGCATCGGCGAAGGCCCGCCCGACATCGCCGAGGCCGACCGGCTCATGGGTGCCGCGGGCGAACACCACCTCGACATCCGGGCACGACGGCGCCGCGGTCGCCGGCGCGGCCGGCGACGGGCTCAGCAGCATGGCGGACGACGCGAGAACAGCGGTCAACATTCGCACGGAATTCACCGCTGAATGCTGACACACCTGCCCACCCGGACCGCACCGCGGTTGCCGCGTCTAAAGGCGCTCTGGCAAGACTTCTTAGGGACGCGTTAGCTCTAAAGGCGTTTCGCCTTATTTTCCGTCCATACCTTGGAGTCATGTTGCTCGACATCCGCTGGCTGGGCTACCTGCTCAAGCGCTCCGGCCGCAAGTAGGTCAATCGCTACCGTCGGCCGATACCAACCGGTCCGACCGGTCCCGCGACGGGACCGAGACCGCCGACGCCCACAGGCCCGACCGGTCCCGCCACGGGACCGAGACCGCCGACCCCGACCGGTCCGACGGGCCCCAGCACGGGATCCGGGCCAACCCCCACCGGGCCGACCGGGCCAAGGATCGGGTCGACATACGGGGTCTCATCAATCGGCACGCAGACGTTCGCGTCGTAGTTCCAGTACATGACCGCGGTGTCGCAGAACTGGCACTGGTTGGTGATGGTGTTCAGGAAGTAGTTGAAATCGCAGTTGTCCTCAGCCTGGCTCACTGCCGGGGATGCGATCGAGGTCAGCGGAATGGCGGCGACAGCGAGCGCGAGCGCCCCCAATGCGCTGTTGAACTTCGTCCGGGTGTTCATGGGGATCTCGTCTCTGTAGAGGGAATTAGGTCACCCTACGGGCCGGACTCCGCCGTTATCCCCGCGGTCACCGGATAGGCTGCCGGTGTGAACCTCGAGAAGGTGATTTTCGGTTTCTTCGTGCTGCTGGCGGCGACGCTGAACTTCGGCTTCTTCGTGGGCCCGATCGACGACCCCTCGGCCCACAACTCGTGGGAACTGTTCCTGGCGCTGGTCGTCGCCCTGATCGCCACGATCCTGAAGTTCGGTGACAGCACCCAACTCGGTGCGGTGCACCTGTCCACCAGCCTGGTCGCCTTGCTGCAACTCCTCGCGGCGGCCGGGATGTGGGTCTGGGCCACCCAGGTGTCCCCGGCTGGACTCGACGGACACGCCACCGCCAGCGTGGTGTCGCTGTCGGGCGGAGCACTGCTGGCCAATCTCGTGTCGGTGACGCTCCTGGTCGTCGAGACGGCGACGTTCCGCCGCCGCTAGGTGTTACACCTCTGGGCCCGGCGGCGGGCAGCACAGCGCACGCCGATCGACATTCCCTCCACGGTGCCGACCACCGAGGTGATCTTCCTGATCATGCGGCGGATGCGGGCGCCGCTGATCTTCGTCATCGTCACCTTCAGCTTCTGCACCGCCGGGATGATGTTCATCCCGGGGGTCGACCCGCAGGGAAACCCGCACCGGCTCAGCATCTTCGACGCGTTCTATCAGATGACCATCACGCTGACGACGGTCGGTTTCACCGAGGCGCCCTACCCGTTCAGCATTCCGCAGCGGATGTGGATGTCGCTGTCGATCTTCCTGCTCGTCATCAGCTGGGCCTACGCCATCGGCGTGTTCCTCTCACTGGTCCAGAGTTCGGCCTTCCAGTCTGCCGTTGCCGCACAACAGTTCCGGCGTCAGGTCCGCCGGCTGGTCGAGCCGTTCGTCATCGTCGGCGGCTACGGCAATGCCGGCAAGCTCGTCGGCGTCGATCTCGACGAGCACTACCGCCGTTTCGTCGTGATCGACCACCGGCAGGAAAGCGTCCAGTCGGTGGTGTCCGAGGAGCTGAGCTTCGACGTGCCCGCGGTGCAGGGCGACTGCGCCGAACCGGCGGTGCTCGGCATGGCCGGCCTGGGCAGTCCGCACTGTGAAGGCGTGCTCGCGTTGACCAGTGACGACGACACCAACCTTGCGGTGGTGATGGCCGCGTCGCTGCTGCGGCCCGATCTGCCGGTACTGGGCCGTTGTGCTCACCGGCGCACCCGAAATCGTATGGAGCACTTCGCACCCGGGTCGGCGATCAATGCCGACGACCGGTTCGGCGATTACCTGGCCCAGTCGATCCACCAGCCGGTCAGCTACCAACTGCTGCGGTGGCTGATGGACAACGATCAGGAACGCCTGCTGCCCGCGCGCCGCGACCTCGCGGACCGCCGGTGGATGGTGTGCGCTGAGGGCGAGTTCGGCGAAACCATTGTCAGCGACCTCGCGGCGATCGGCCTCAACGTCGAACTCGTCGACCCCGCCGGCGATGAGCCCGACGTCTCCGGATCGGTGGCGTTCGTGGCGGGCACCGACAACGACACCGTCAACATCGCCATGGCCGAGCACACCCGGCACATCAACCCCGATGCCTATCTGGTGGTCCGCCAGCAGACGAACGCCAAGAAGATCCTGCTGGAAACGCTGCAGATCGAGTCGGTGTACATCGCCACCGAGGTGATCGCCCGGGAGGTGCTCGCCCGGATCCTGACCCCGGAGTTCTGGAGTTTCGTCGAGTACGTGCTCACCCGAGATGACCAGTGGGCCACCGAGGTTCGCGATCACCTCGAGCAGCGGTGCGGCCAGCGCACCCCGGAGCGCGACATCCTCACCCTCTCCGAAGAACGCGCGCCGGCCATCGCCGACTGGCTGCGACGCGGCAACACCCTGACCCTCGGGACGCTGATGCTCCAACCCGACGACCGGGACACCACGCTGCCACTGGCCGCCCTGGTGCTCTTCCGCGATGGCGAGCCGCAGTTCATGCCACCCGAGGACACCCCGCTGGCGCTGGACGATCAGGTGCTGATCGTCGGCAAGCCGGCCGGGCTGTCCGAGGTCCGCGAGGTCTGCTTCTACCCGTCCACCGTCGAGTACCTCGCCACCGGCCACGAGGTCCCGCTGACCTGGGCGTGGTCCAAACTCACCACGCGGCGCCGGTCGCGGACGAAGTAGTTCCCTACTTCGGAGGCATCCGGATTCCGCCGTCGACCCGGACCACCTCGGCGTTCATGTACGAGTTGGTGATCAGTTCGATGACCATCGAGGCCAGTTCCTCCGGCTTGCCGAGGCGGTGCGGGAACAGCACCGACTGGCCGAGCTTGGCCTTGAACGCCTCGGAGGCCTCGCCTTCGCCGTAGATGGGGGTGTCGATCAGGCCCGGGGCGACGGTGTTGACCCGGATCCCGACGGCCGCGAGGTCACGGGCCACCGGCAGCGTGAGTCCGACGACGCCGCCCTTGGACGACGAGTACGCCGCCTGGCCGATCTGGCCGTCGAAGGCCGCGACGCTGGTCATGTTGACGATCGCGCCGCGCTCGCCGGTGCCGGTGGGCTCCAGGCGGCTCATCGCGGTGGCGGCCAGGCGGATGCAGTCGAAGGTGCCGACCAGGTTGATGGCGATGACCTTCTGGTAGGCCTCGAGGCTGTGCGCGGAGGCGAACTCGCCGTCCTTGCCGATGGTGCGTTGTGCCCAGCCGACGCCGGCCGAATTGACCAGTGCGCGAAGCGGACCGAGATCCATCGCGGTGTTGACCGCGTCCTCGATCTGCTCGGTCTTGGTGACGTCGACGGTCACGAACACGCCGCCGATCTCCTTGGCGAGGGCCTGTCCGCGCTCGGCCTGCATGTCGGCGATGACGACGTGGGCGCCGAGGTCGGCGAGTTGACGCGCGGTGGCGGCGCCGATACCCGAGGCCCCACCGGTGACGATTGCACTAGCTCCTTTGAGTTCCATGTGGCTGAGCTTACAAATTCCGCTGCAGCAGGACATCCCCGGTGCCCGAAGAGACCACTAACGCGGCAACGGAAATCCGGCGCTGACCGCGACGATGCCTGCCACTGCGGCGGCCAGCAGGGTGATCACCACCCCCCGGCGCAGAAGCAGCAAGACTGCCGCCGCGATTACCAGCACGACGTATTGCCAGGGCTGGGTCAGGACCCGGGCCAGGGTGACCGCTGAACCCGCGATGGCCCCGATCGCCGCGGGCCCTGCTCCGTCGAGGAATCTGCGAACGCCGGGACTGGTCCGTAACCGGTCGAAGTGCGGGGCGCCGACGAGGACGAACAGAAAGGACGGACCGAAGGCGACGAGTGCGGCCAGCACACCCCCGATCAGTCCGGCCGCGGCGTAACCGACCACGGCGACTGTCTGGACCACCGGACCGGGGGTGATCTGCCCGAGTGCCACCGCGTTGAGGAACTGCCCGCCCGTCATCCAGCGATAGACGCGGACGGCATCGTTCTCCATCAGCGGGATGATGACGAACCCGCCCCCGTAGGAGAGCGCACCGACCTTGAGCGCCGTCCAGGTCAGCGAGGACAACGTTCCCAGGCTCAGAGATCCCAAGGCCAGCAACGGCATTGGCGCGATTGACAGCGGAGCCGAACCGGATTCCCGCTGTCCCAACCCGGCTTCGAAAATGCCGCAGGCGAGCAGGACCAGTACCAGCCACGGACCGATCACGGCGGCCGACACGATCCCTGCGAACAGGTAGATCCCCCACCGCCACTTGTACCCGGTTCCGCCGTCGCGGGCCCGGCCCCAGCTTGCCGGCAGCAGTCCGGCCGCGGCATGCACCGCCACGGCCGCAACCGCCGCACCGGCACCGGCGCCGGCGGCCAGGACGGCCCGAGGTGGGGAATCCTGAAGGAACAACGCCGCCATAGCCAGAATCAGAACCAGGCCGGGGACGATGAACGCCGCCCCGCCCACCAGCGCGCCCGACCGGCCCCGCACGCGCCAGGCGCAGAAGATCGCCAGTTGCGTCGAGGCGGGACCGGGCAGCAGGTTGCACGCGGTCACCGCGTCCTCGAACTCGATCGGGGACAACCATTTCCGGCGCTCAACGCACATGTCGCGCAGCAGCCTGATGTGGGTCGGCGGCCCGCCGAAGCCGATGCAGCCGATGCGGCCCCACTCCCGCAACACCGTGCGAAGGCTGGGTCGAGACGAGCCGCTCATCGCTACAGCTTAGGAAGCCTCGCCGCGGGTCAGTTGAATCTGATTCTTGATCTCGCGGTAGGCCGCGACCCGCGCCATCACCGCGTCGGCCGTCGAGTCCGCCGGCGAGGAGGCCGGGGTGGCCTCGATGCCGTAGAGCATTCCGCTCAACTTTGCATGCAACGCCGCGCGCTGCTCGGCGGTGCGCGCCTCTTCGCACTCGGCCCGCAGTGACTTGTCGACCTGCGCCGCCTCGGCGGAGCATTTCGCGATCAGTCCCGCACGCTCGATGGCGGCAAATTCCAGACCGTCGGCGGTGGCCTTCGCTTCCACGAGGATCCTCTTGTCGTCGACGCTGGGATTGGCGAGTGCGGACAACTCGGCGGCGACCTTGCGCAGTCCGTAGGCCTTGCGGAAGTTCTCGGTGATGCCATGGATGTCGGCGGTGAAGTCGACGTCGCCCAGCCACCCCGCCTGAGCCGCTTCCGATTCCGCCACCCGTTGCACCGACGCCCGCGCGGACTGAACGACGAGCGCGTTCTTCTCCCCGATCAGCGCGATCAGCCGGCGCTCCGCCTCACGTGCCGCTTCTATCCGTCGCCGCTCGACGGCAGCGGCCTCGGCGGCCTTGGTTGCGCGGCGCCGCTGTGTGGCGGCTTTTCGGGCCTCCTCAAAGGCTTCGATTCCCTTGAAGAGGACCCAGCACGCGAAGACCAGTCCCACCGCAACACCGAGACCAATCCACACCTGTTTCGGGATCATCGAGATCAGCACGATGATCCCGATGACGCCGCCACCGATGACGGTGGCGCACCCGTCCTCCGAGTCGTTCTTCGCCATTCCAGTCCCCCCTCACACCACTGCCCGAAACGCTAGGCCCGGTGACCGACAAGAATTCGCTGTCGGACCCCGGTGGCAGACTCCGGCCTGCACGGATCACGACACAGGGGGATGTCCAGATGATTGCTTTACTCGCGAGTTTCATCATTCAAGCGCCGACCCAGTGCACGCTGGAGCAGCCCTATCCGTATCTGCCCACCAGCATCTGCACCGGCTACGGCATCGCCTGCCCGCGGTCGATCTGCAACGCCGCCCCCGGCACACCCGGCGAATGGGATGTCAACGGCCGGTACACGCCGAAGATGGGTTAGGAATGGTCGGTACGCCCGCCAATCCGATACCCCTGTCAGAGGACTGTGCGAATCTGGTTCAGGGATTTACCGACTGCGTCCAGGGGGATGAATATGCGACGTGTGATTGCGTCTCTGATCGGGGCGGTCGTCACGGCCGTCGTCTTGGCCGGTGCGGCCGGCGCCATACCGGATCAGGGCACACCTGAGTTCGACAACTACATGCAGGCGCTGCAGCGCAACGGGTACAACCTGAATCCGGACACCGCATGGCGGGTCGCCCACCAGGCGTGCATCGGCGGGATCCCGGGGTACATCGGGTTGGAACTGGCCGCTCAGGGCGTCATCGGCCCCGGCGCGCAGCAACGGGTGATGAATGTGGCGATGCAGTACGCCTGCCCGGTGCAGTAGCCAGGGACTATTTCGGCGATGGGCCGCCATCGGAAGTTGGCGTGAGGGTATAACTCCATCAGGCAACGACCTCGAAGGATGACGATGACTCTGTATGCAGTGACCAACCCCGCCACCGGTGAGGTGGTCCGCGAATTCCCCACCGCCACCGACGCCGACATCGAGAACGCACTCGCCGCGGCCCAGAAGGCCTACCGGGAGTGGTCGGTGAACGCCACGGTCGCCGAGCGGGCGGCGCTGGTGCGCCGGGTCGCCGAGCTGTGCACCGAGCGACGCGAACAGCTCGCCGCGGCCATGAATCGCGAGATGGGCAAGCATCTGGAGGACGCCCTCGGCGAGGTGGACTTCAGCGCCGCGATCTTCGAGTTCTACGCCGACAACGCCGAACGCTTCCTCGCCGACGAGCCGGTCGAGCTGCTCGACGGGGAGGGCACCGCGGTGATCCGCCGCCGCCCGGTGGGCGTGCTGCTGGGCATCATGCCGTGGAACTACCCGGTCTATCAGGTGGCCCGCTTCGCCGGACCCAACCTGGCGATCGGCAACACCATCGTGCTCAAGCATGCGCCGCAGTGCCCCGAGTCCGCCGAAATCCTGGAGAAGATCTTCACCGACGCCGGCTTCCCGGCCGGCGCGTACGTCAACGTCTACGCCACCAACGAGCAGATCGCCAAGGCCATCGCCGATCCGCGCGTGCAAGGCATCTCGCTGACCGGGTCGGAGCGGGCCGGTGCGGCGGTGGCCGAGATCGCCGGGCGCAACCTCAAGAAGGTCGTGCTCGAACTCGGCGGCTCGGATCCGTTCATCGTGCTCAGCACCGACGACCTCGACGCCACCGTCCAGGCCGCCGTCGAGGGCCGCCTGGGCAACAGCGGCCAGGCCTGCAACGCGGCCAAGCGGATCATCGTCGCCGCCGATCTCTACGACGACTTCCTGGCGAAGTTCTCCGAGAAGATGCTCGGCTCGGCCCCCGACCTGGCGCCGCTGTCCTCGGCGGCCGCCGCACAGCGATTGGGCGAGCAGGTCGACCGCGCCGTCGCCGCCGGCGCCACCCTGGCAACCGAGGGTGAGCGCAAGGGCGCGTACTTCCCGCCCGGGGTGCTCACCGGCGTCACCGCCGACTCCCCCACCTACCACGAGGAACTGTTCGGCCCGGTCGCGATGGTGTTCAAGGTGGGCTCCGAGGACGAAGCGGTCGCGCTGGCCAACGACATCCCGTTCGGGCTGGGCTCCTACCTGTTCACCAGCGATCCGGAGCAGGCGGCGCGGGTGGCCGAAAAGATCGACGCCGGAATGGTTTTCGTCAACCTGGTCAACGCCGACGGTGTCGAGTTGCCGTTCGGCGGGGTCAAGCGGTCCGGCTTCGGCCGCGAACTGGGCCGCTACGGCATCGACGAGTTCGTCAACAAGAAGCTGATCCGGTCCCGCTGAGGGCAGCTACTGCAGACTGCGCTGGTAGCGGCGCATCCCGGCGATCCACCGGTCGTAGTCGGCTGCCTTCTGCCGGAACATCTCCAGCACCTGCGGGTGCGGCAGCACCAGGAAGGTTCCGTCGGTGACGGCCTGGACCACCTGGGCGGCCACGTCGTCCGGGCTGATCACCGCACCGGCGCCGGTGACGGCGGCACCGGCCACCCGGGCGCCGGCGTCCGGCGAGTCCGACATGGCGCGCAGCAGTGGCGTGTCAACGCCCATCGGGCACACGCAGCTCACACCGATTCCGCTGTCCCCGTAGGTGATCGACAGCCATTCCGCGAACCCGACGGCGGCGTGTTTGGTGACGGCGTAGGGCGCCGCACCGAGTTGGGTCAGCAGACCGGCGGCCGAGGAGACGACGACGAAGTGCCCGCTGCCGCGCTCAAGCCATTCCGGCACAACGGCTTTGGCCGCGCGGATGTGGGCGCGCAGGTTGACGTCGATGATCTGGTCCCAGGCGGCCTCGTCCTCGCCGAGGCCGGGCTGGCCGACGATGCCGGCATTGGCCACATAGATGTCCACGCCGCCGTAAGACTGCCGAGCCGCGTCGAGCAGTGCGGCGATGCCGTCGGAGGTCGACGCATCCGCGGTCACCGCGACACCGCCGATCATCGCGGCAGTCTCAGCGACCCCGTCGCCGTCGATGTCGCCGACCACCACCGAGGCCCCGGCTGCTGCCAGTGCCGCCGCAATGGACCTGCCGATACCCGAGCCTGCTCCGGTGACCACCGCCACCGATCCGTCGATCTTCATGAGGCATTTAACCGCACGGTCCACTCGGGGCCGGAAGCGCGACGCAGGGGCCTAATGAGTATGCATTTCATAGGTTATTAGCCTATGATATGCATACTTAAGGAGCGATCATGGTGCGAAAACACAGCACAGGCGTCCCCGCCAGCTTGGCTGCGCATCCACTCGGCACGTTCCGCCCGGCGCAGGCGAAAGACACCTACGCGCACCCAGCTGCCGAGGTGGCGCGTCTTCACAAGCGGGGTCTGCTGCACCGCCTCGCCGACGGCTATTACGTCGTGGTTCCGCCGGCCATGGTGGGGCGCGGCTGGATGCCGGGCTTGGAAGCCGCTGCGGCGGGCATCGCTTCGGCGATCTACGGGCCCGACGACATCGTCGTCATGGGTGTCAGCGCCGCGCGGCTGCACGGGGCCATTCCGCGCGCGCTCGCCACCGCAACCGTCGCTGTTCCGGCCCAGCACCGACCCATCGCGTTGTCAGACCGCACCGCAATAATCCGATTCATCAAGCGCAACACCCAAGGCATCGACGCCGAACGCTACGAGACCGAACTGGGGTCGATACTGGTGACCACACCCGAGCAGACAATTCTGGACCTTACCCACCGCCCCGAACTCGGCGATACCGAAACCGATGTTCCGGTCGCGGTCACAGCACTGTACGAGCGCAGCGACAAGGACCGCCTGCAAGCGTTGGCTTTGGAACAGCGGCGAATCGCATCACTGCGTCGCGCCGAAGTCTGGACCCGGCAGTGAACAGCGACGAAAAGGACGCTGTCGCTGAGCGATTCGGTGTCGCGGCCGAACAAGTCGAGCGCGACCACCTCATCTCCCACCTACTTGCCTTTCTGGGCCGGGAATTCGGTGACCGAATCCATTTCATCGGTGGAACCGCGCTCGCCCGCACCCACGCCCCAGATGGACGGCTGAGTGAGGACATAGATCTCATCGCAGTCGGTGACCGCAAGTCTTTAGCCGCCGATATGGACGTCGCATTGCCTCGCTCGCTCGCCCGCACCCACGGGCGGCTCATTCTGGTTCCCCCACTCAGCAGCCTTCCTGACACCCACCCCGCCGTCCTCCGGACCTCCGATGGACTGGCCGTGCGGCTGCAACTGCTGTCGTCCCGTGACCGGATACTGTGGCCGACAGAGCGACGATCCCTTGTCCAGCGTTACGCCGATTCCCCCGCCGCCGAGCTGTCCGTGCCCACGCTTTCCGCCTTCGCGGCGTCCAAGACCGCGACGTGGGTCGACCGGCACGCTTCCCGCGACCTGTGGGATCTCTGGGCGCTCAATCGCCTGGGCGCGATTGACGCCGCCGCAGGAGATCTCTACCGACGATGCGGCCCGACCAACCAGCCGCCAGCCCCGCACGACTTCGCAACGGCGCCCACGGAGGCCGAATGGCGCAGCCAGTTGGCAGGACAAACTCGGCTGACGGTCTCACCGAGCGAGGCTCTGACTGCCGTGCGGAACGCCTGGGCAAGGGCAAGCGGGCCAGCTTGAACCCAAGTGGTGGCCGCGCAGGCACTGCCGCCAGAACGGCACCGCGCCGGCTGCGGCTAGTCCCGCGGCCAGACGATCATCGGCACCGGCAGCGCGCGCATGATCTTGCTCGCCGAGTGTCCGAGGAAGAGCCGCTTCGGCTGCGCCAGCCGGCTGGATCCGATGAGGACGACCTCGCTGTCCTCGAAGTCCAGTCCCTGCACCGCCTTCTGCAGCGACTTGCCGTGGCCGACAACACTGGTCACCGCGCAGTCGGCCGGCAGCGCCGCGGTCGCCTTCGCCACCAGTGTCGCCGCGTGCGCCTGCGCCCGCTGCGTCCACTCCTCGCGTCCATCCCCGCCGACGGCCACCAGCGACATCAGCCGCAACGGCACCTTCCACTCCGCCGCCAGGCGGATCGCATTGTCGAGTAGATCCTCGGCGCCCGGCTGCATCCCCGTCGCACAGGTGAGCCGCGTGATGCCGGGGTGGTACTTGTACCCCGCCGGGGCGAGCGCGACCGGCACCGGAGAGGAATGCAGCAGCGCATCCGCCAGGCTGCCCAACCGGAATTTCCCGGCGCGAACGCGATGGTGGGTGCCGACGACGATCATCGCGGCTTCATCATCGCCGGACTCGGTGGCAGCATCCAGCAGTCCCTGGGTGATCGAGTCGGCATGGCGCACATGGGTTTCCGCGTGCACGCCGGCTGGAACGTGGTGCAGCCCGTCTTCGAGCCACTCACGGCCCTGCTCTTCGACCTCAGCGTTGAACGCGTGGTCGGGTGAGTACATGTGGAAGGTCGGTGCGGCGCTGGGCAGCACCGAGATCAGATCCAGGGTCGCGCCGGACGACCGAGCCAGGGTGGCCGCGAGGTTCACCCCATGAACACCCCGCTGACGAGGCCCGTAACCCACGACGTACCGCATGGTTGCCGACGCTAACACGGTATTCCACCCCTGAGCGGCGACTTCTGTGGTAGTCACTGGGTACGGATCGGAAGGGCTGGATGATGACTCAGGTGTCCACCGCGTCGCAGGGGACCACACAACTGGCCCGGACGCTCGGCCTCTGGTCGATCGTCGGACTCGGCCTCGGGTATATGACCCCGACCGTCATCTTCGACACCTTCGGCATCGTCTCCACCGAGACCGGGAACGTCGTCCCGGCCGCCTACCTGCTCGCGCTGGTCGTCATGTTGTTCACGGCGGTCAGCTACGGCCGCATGACGGTGGCCTTCCCGTCCGCCGGATCGTCGTACACCTACACCTCGGCGACCATGAGTCCCAATCTCGGATTCCTGATCGGCTGGGCGGCGTTGCTCGACTATCTGCTGCTGCCCTTGGTCAATGCCCTGATCATCCGCAGCTACATGTACTCGTTCTTCCCCGACGTGCCGCAGTGGACCTGGGTCGTCGTCTACGTCGCCGCGATCACCGCGCTGTGCCTGTTCAGCATGACCAACACCTCGCGGGTGAACATGGTGCTGGTGGTCTTCGAGGTGGTGCTGATCGGGGTGTTCCTGGTCCTGGCCGGCAAGTCCCTGATGGACGGCATGGGCAACGGCACGATCTTCTCGACCCAGCCGATCTGGCATGAGGGCGTCGACCCCAAACTCGTCATGACCGGCGCCACGATCGTGGCGTTCTCCTTCATCGGATTCGATGCGATCACCATGTACACCGAGGAGGCCAAAGACTCCTCGACCGTGCCCAAGGCGATCCTGCTGTCACTGCTGATCGGCGGCGCCATCTTCTTCGTCGCCGCCTGGTTCACCCAGTCGCTGTTCCCGGACGTCTCCGGTTTCAGCGAGGAGTCACTGGAGAACAGTGCCCTGCCCGAGATCGCCTTCAACGTGGGCGGACACCTGTTCAAGATCCTGCTCACCTCGGCGGCGTTCGCGGCCACGATGGCGTCCAGTCTCGCCTCGCACGCTTCGGTGTCACGTCTGCTCTACGTGATGGGACGCAACGGTCGGGGCCCGGTCGGCCGGTTCTTCGGCCATCTGCATCCGAGTTTCCAGACCCCGTCCTACGCGATCGTCTTCGTGGGCCTGGTGTCACTGCTGGCGATCGGGTTCAACCTCGACTTCGTGGCGTCGCTGATCAACTTCGGCGCCCTGATCGCCTTCACCTTCGTGAACCTGACCGTGATCGTCTACTTCGCCTACCGGCGCCGGGAGGTCAAGGGGCCGGCCCAGATCTTCAAGAACGTGATCCTGCCCGGTATCGGCGTGGCGCTCACCGTGGTGATGTGGTTGCACCTCTCGGCCGAGTCGACCCGCTACGGCATCATCTGGTTCGCCATCGGCATCGCCGTCCTACTGTGGATCACCCGGTTCTTCCGCCGCCGGCTGTCGATCAACATGGGCGAAGCGCACTAGTTCCCACACAGCTTGTGCGCCAACGAGTCCCAGGCGCCGGCGAGCTCATCAAGGGTGCGACCGCGGCCGTCGATCTGATGGGTGACGTAGTCGGCGTCGAGCAGTGCCAGCAGCGCGTCGGCCTGGGCGTCGAGATCCCCGGTGGTGCCCGCGGCAGCGAGCAGGACGCGGACGTGGGTGTGCAGCACGGCGAACACCGCGTTGTAGCGGGCGTCCGGATCCCGGTTGATCTCGGCGAGCACAGCGCGGTGGGTGTGGACGAACCTGAGCCGTTCGCGGCCGAACGCCACCAGCCGCTGCAGTGGTGCGGCCTGCGGCCCGAGCGGGGGCGGCCCGAACATGAACGCCTGCTGCATCGCACGTTCGTCTTCGTCGAGCAGTTCGACCATCAGCCCGGCACGGCTGCCGAAACGACGGAACAAGGTCCCCTTGCCGACCCCGGCCGCGGCGACGATGTCGTCGGTGCTGATCTCCTCGGGACTGCGCTGGGCCATCAGGGTGCGGGCCGCATCCAGGAGCAGCCGCCGGTTGCGGGCCGCGTCGCCGCGTTCGTGCGGGGCGTCGACCGGCAACTGACCGAGGCCGTCGACGGTGTCCATCACCACACTCTAACCATCCCGGGAATTAAACGGACCGTAGTCCGTTTATAGTGGGCGTAGACGAGCGATGAGCTCCACGACGAAAGGACGGCCCATGGCCCAGACGATCTTGACCCTGGTGGGAAGCCTGCGAGCGGCATCAGTCAATCGCCAGCTCGCCGAACTGGCAGCGGAGAACGCCCCCGACGGGGTGGTGCTCAACATCTACGAAGGTCTCGACGAGCTGCCCTTCTACAACGAGGACCTCGACACCGACACCCCGCCGGCCGCCGTAGTCGCACTGCGCGCCGCCGCCGCTGAGGCCGACGGCGCACTGGTGGTGACCCCGGAGTACAACGGCACCATCCCCGGCGTGCTCAAGAACGCCATCGACTGGCTCTCCCGGCCCTGGGGCGCCAGCGATCTCAAGGACAAGCCGGTCGCCGTGATCGGCTCGGCACTGGGCCAGTACGGCGGCGTCTGGGCACATGACGAGACCCGCAAGTCGCTGGGCATCGCCGGCCCCCGGGTGGTCGAGTCGGTCAAGGTCTCCCTGCCCGGCAGTGCCTTCGACGGCAAGCATCCGCGCGAGAACGCCGACGTGGTCACCGCCGTGCGCGAGGCGGTCGGAACGCTGGCCGCCGAAGTCGGCTGACGGGAGACAATCAAGACCATGACGCCCGCCGCCTCCGGCCCCGCCACCGTCGTCGTGTCCCGTCGGGTGAGTCCCGACGAGACGGCCCGCTTCGCCCGGTGGACCAAACGGATGCAGAAGACCATCCGGCGGGCACCCGGGTACGTCGACTTCACCGTGCACCCGCCCGGCGACCGTCACCCCGAGGACTGGGTGGTCATCTACCAGTTCGACTCCCACCATCACCTCGACGACTGGCTGCAGTCACCGGCGCGGCTGGAGTTGATCGCCGAGGCGGACAGCTACATCGTCGAGCGGCCCGTCGAGCAGCGCATCGTCCAGCCGGCAGCCGACACCGTCACGCTGATCAGTGCGGTGCGGCTGCGGCCGGGAACCGAGGACGAACACAGCCGGTTGCACCACCAGGCCGTCGCCGAAGCCCGCGAACTCGGCGGCCTGGTGCGCGACGAACTTGTCCCCGCGCTGGCCGGCGCCCAACCGGAAACCGTTGCGCTGCTGACGTTCAAGACCCGGGAAGACCTGCAGCGGTGGCTGGACGCGCCGCAGCGGATGCGCTACATCGACGCGATGGCCGAACTCACCGAGAGCCCACGGACGCTGAACGTGGTCTCCGATTTCGCCGGCTGGTTCAGCAACACCGGATCGGTCGCACCCAAGCAATGGAAACAGGCGACCGCCGTCATCGCCGGCCTGGTGCCGGTCTCGCTGGTGGTCGCCCTGGCGCGGCAGGCGATCGCGCCGCAGCTTCCACTGCTGGCGACCGTCGTCATCGCCGCCGTCCTCAACGTCTCCGCGCTGACGTGGGTGGTCATGCCGATCATCACGCGGGTGTTGCGCGGGTGGCTCAGTCGGTAGGACGAGGACTCAGGGAGCGATGCCCAGATCCTTGAGCACCGCGTGAGCAGCCCGGCGGCCGCTGACTAACGCGCCCTGAATGGACGAGGTGTCGCGGTGATCGCCTGCGACGTAGACACCGCTGGCCGTGCGCACCGGCCGCTGCAGAGCGAAGGGCACCGGCATGGCGGGAAGTGCGTAGGGAATCGGGTAACTCGCGATGAGCTCCCAGTCTTTGGTCGGCAGTCCGTACAACCAGGCCAGGTGCTCGCGCACGGCGTTCTCGTCCGCGGCTGACTGCCGCACCCCGAGTGCCGAGGCCGAAACCAGCGCGCGTCCCGCGGGTGCGTAGTCGGGTGCGGCATGGGTGAGCACCACGGTGTTGACCAGCGGTCCACGGCGGTCGCCGTCGAGGATGAGCACGGCTTGACCGTCGGCGAGTTCCGCGGGCGCACAGTCGGGCCGGTAGTACCAGGTTGTGACCGAATGTCCCTGGGGCGCAGTGATATCCGGAAGCAGGGCGGCGGCGGTCGCCGGATCGGTCGCGACGATGACGGCGTCGGCGGAACGGGTGTCACCGTCGATGACGTTGACCGCCCGAGCGGACACCGACGCGGCCCCATGGTTGAGGCGTACGTCCACCCCGGCGGCCAACTGTTCGGGAATGCGCTGCATGCCCAGTGCCGGGACGCCCGGGGTGCCGTGGATGAAGGACTTCAGGACCACGTCGAGGAAACGTCGCGACGTACTGAGTTCGGATTCCAGGAAGACCCCGGACAGGAAGGGCCGCAACACCTGTTCCATCAGCGGACGATCCGCGCCGGCCCGGCGCAGTGCCTCCTCGGTGGTGACATCCGGATCGCGGCACAGTGATTCAACGGACCTGACGGCGCGGGAGACTGCGTAGGCGCCGAAGCGCGCAAGCGAGACAGGTGAGCCGATCCGCGCCAGCAGCGACGGGACAGCCCACGAGGGTTCGCGGCGTGGATCGGCGACCCGCGCCACCCGACGACGACCGCCCCGGGTGAGCACGATGCGGGCACCGGCGATGAAGGGCCGCAGATCGAGGGCCTCATGATCAAGGACACGCAGCCCCTCGGGATACGCCGGGTTATAGAGCTGGAAGCCGCGATCGAGCCGGTAACCGTCGACGAGATCGGTGCGCACCCGTCCGCCCACGCCGTCCGATGCTTCGAGCACCGTGACTTCCACACCGTGCCGGATGAGATGACGAGCGGCAGCGAGTCCGCTCAGACCTGCTCCCACGACGACGACAGCCATGGCGCTCAGACTAGACAACTCCTCATGGCGTCAGGTGGCGCAGGAACCAGTCCCGCGCCAACTCGGCTACCCGCTCCAAGGTGCCCGGCTCCTCGAAAAGGTGGGTGGCGCCGGGAATTATCGTGAGCTCGCAGTCAGCCGGTATCTCTGCTTGTGCCTGGCGATTGAGGTCGATCACCACGTCATCCCAGCCGCCGACGAGCAGCAGGGTGGGTGAGTGGACATCGCCCAACCGTGACCCCGCCAGGTCGGGGCGGCCGCCGCGGGAGACCACGGCCGCCACCGTCGTGCCGGGGTCGGCAGCGGCAACCAGTGCCGCGCCCGCACCGGTGCTGGCCCCGAAATAGCCGACCGGCAGCGAGGCGGTGTCGGGTTGGCCTGCCAGCCACCGGGTCACCTCGACAAGCCGCTGAGCCAGCAATCCGATGTCGAACACATTGGCCCGGTCACGTTCTTCCGCTGGGGTGAGAAGGTCGAACAGCAAGGTGCCCAAGCCGGCCCGGTTGAGCACCTCGGCGACATAGCGGTTGCGCGGGCTGTGCCGGCTGCTGCCGCTGCCGTGGGCGAACACCACGATTCCGGTCGGCCGTTGCGGAATCGTGAGATGCCCCGCCAACGTCACGGGACCGGCTGTGACCCGGACCTCCTCATCACGCAGGAACGGGTCGTCCGCGTCGCGGCCGTCCGACGGTGCGGCCCCAGACATGGCTGTTGCCTCCCGGGCGCGTTCGAGGAGCGCGACCACCTCGTCATCGGAGGTCTGTCCGAAATCACGGTAACCCTGGCCGACGGCGTAGAAGTCCTGAGGCATCACCAGGCAGATCACCTCATCGGCGTCGCCGGCGAATTGCGCGGGGACATCGGGTGCCCCGATGGGAACGGCGAGCACGACCCGGCGTGCGCCCAGGGCGCGGGCCACCCGGCAGGCGGCTCTGGCGGTGGTACCGGTGGCCACGCCGTCGTCGACGATCACCGCGGTCCGTCCCTCCAGGGGGATCCGTTCGCGTCCACGCCGAAAACGCTCGGACCGTCGAGTCAATTCGGCGCGCCTGGCCTCCTCGATCGCGGCCATCTCCCCGTCGCTGAGGTGGGCCTGGCGAACGACTGAGTCGTTGAGCACCCGGATGCCGCCCTCACCGATCGCACCGAACGCCAGTTCAGGTTGACTGGGTACTCCGAGCTTGCCGACCACCAGGATGTCCAACGGAGCGCGCAACGCCTGGGCCACCTCGAACGCCACCGGAACCCCGCCACGCGGCAGACCCAGAACCACCACGTCGCTGCCGCGCAACGCCTCCAGGCGCGCAGCCAGTCGGCATCCGGCATCGCGGCGGTCGTCGAACATCACTGCCTGGCCTCCCCCGATCACGGTCTGACAGCGTCAACGTACCCGCCTCATCGCCACCCGAAACCGATGTCCGCCCGGCATCGGCGGTTGCGGGAGATACGGTCAGCGGGGTGTCCTACTTTCGCCGGATCTCTGAGAACTCCTACCGGGCCACCGACCACGCGGGCGGTGCGTGGAACACCGCCGAACAACACATCGCCCCGTCCTTCGGCCTACTGGCGCACGCCATCGAGTCGGACCGTGACGCGCGCGGCCACTCACACCTGGTGATCGCCCGGCTCAGCTACGACGTCTTGGGGACGGTGCCCGTCGATGTGATCGTCGACGTCGACGTGACGGTGATCCGGCCGGGACGAACGATCGAACTGGTCGAGGCCACCCTGAACCATGACGGCCGGGCGGTGCTGCTCGCCCGGGCGTGGTTGATGAAGCAGTACGACACAGCGGCCGTGCAGGGCAGCGGTCTGACCCCGATACCCCCACCGCAGGACATGCCGGAATGGAATCCGTCGCAGATGTGGCCGGGCGGCTTCATCGCCTCGACGGAAGTTCGGCGTGCCGAGATCGAACCCGGGCACGCGGTGTACTGGGTGCGCACCGCAGTGCCACTGGTCGACGGCGAGGCGGTGAGCCCGACCGCCCGCGCCGCCGGACTGCTCGACATCGCCAACGGCATGGCGGTGCTCCGGGATCCGCGGGAGGTGGCCTATCCCAATCTCGATCTGACAGCGCACTTCTTCGCCGAGCCGGTCGGTGACTGGATCGGCTTCGAGACCGCGGTGTCCTTCGGTCCGACCGGGATCGGGTTGACGCACAGCATCATTCACGATCAGACGGGCCCGATCGGCGCGGTCTCGCAGATCCTCACGGTGCGGCCGGGGGCCAGCAGCATCTGAGCCACGGCTCTTTGCTGTTAGCGTTCGACACATGACGACCGCCTTCGTCCTCTCCGGCGGTGCGAGCCTCGGAGCACTTCATGTCGGGATGCTGCGCAGCTTGGCCGAGGCCGGAATCACCCCGGATCTGATCACGGCCACCTCTGTCGGGGCGGTGAACGGCGGGTGGATCGCCTCGCGGCCCGACGCCGCCGGCATCGGCTCACTGGAAGATCTCTGGCGATCACTGTCGCGAACAGACGTGTTCCCTACCAACCCCGTCCTCGGACTTCGGGGGTTCCTCGGCTTGCGCCCGAATCTTGTGTCGGGCAACGGCTTGCGACGTCTGCTCGCCGAGCACCTCGAGTTCGCCCGGTTGGAGGATGCACCGATTCCCCTGCACGTCGTGGCCACCGACGTACTCACCGGCGAGGACGCCCTGCTGTCGTCGGGCGACGCCGTCGACGCGATCACCGCGAGTGCGGCCATTCCGGCCGTCTTTCCCCCGGTGAACATCAATGGCCGCTACTACATGGACGGCGGCGTGGTGAACAACACTCCGCTGTCCCATGCGGTGGCACTCGGAGCGGATCGGGTGTGGGTGCTGCAGACCGGCTACTCCTGTGCACTGTCGAGGCCGCCGCGGGGGGCACTCGCCATGGCGCTGCATGCCTTGAATCTGGCCATCAATCAACGTCTGGCGGCCGACATCACCCGCTTCGAGGGCGTGGTCGAACTGCACGTCATTCCGCAACCGTGCCCGCTGAGCGTGTCACCCGTCGACTTCTCGCAGTCTGCAGAGTTGATCGAGCGGTCCTACGCCGCGGCACGCACTTGGCTCGCGGCGCCCCGTCCCCACACGGGCCAGGCGGCCTTGCTTGCGCTACACCGTCATTAGCTCCAGGCGCGTGACTGAACCGCCGAGCGAAAGCCGGCCTCCGGCCCCCGGCACGCTGTTAACGTCCGACTGTGAACGGCAACGGCAGCGAACCGCAGATCCACGGACTCGCGGGCCTGCTGCCGCCGTGGCCGGACAATCCGCCGGCCAGCCCCGGCTCCGAACGGCGTGCCGCGCTCGACGACGAGCTGGCGGATCTGGAGGATCTCCTCGGCCGTCTGACCGCCGATGCCGAACCTGAACTGCAGGCAGCCGTGCACGCGCTGGCTGATCTGCACGAACAGCGCGACCGCGCCGCCGACGCCCAGCTGCGGGAGCGGCTCAACGTCCTGGACCGGGTGCAGAAGGCGATGTCATATCTGCGCCGGATGCCCAGTACCGAAGCGATCATCGCCGCGGCCCCGCGGCAGGCGTGCGAAGCCTGCGGCTTCGACCGTGCGGTGCTCTACCGCTTGCGCGGCAATGAGCTATTCGCCGAGTCGTTCTGGATCAACGGCGACCCGACGGCAGCCGCCCGGCTGCTGGAATTCAGTCGCGCGCACCCCGCCGAGCTCACCTCGACCGTTCTCGAATCCGAGATGATCCGCGGGCGTAAGCCCATGGCCATCCAGGACGCCCTGGGCAATCCGCGGGTGGTCACCGAGTTCGTCGAGGCCTATGACACCCATTCCTATGTCGCGGCGCCGATCATGCCGGAGGGCAGGGTCATCGGATTCCTGCACGCCGACCATCGACTCAAGCCGCGCCGGGTCGACGAGTTCGACCGCGACAGCCTGTGGGCCTTCGCCGAAGGCTTCGGTTATGTGGTGGAGCGGGCCCAGCTCGCCGATCGCCTGCGCGCTCAGGGCGCGGAGCTACGCCGGCTGCTGCAGCGCACGGATGCGGTCGTCGCCGAATACCTGGACGCCGAAGTTGAACTCGTGAGCGGTGATTCGGCGGGTGTGGGCGCCTCGAGCGCGACGACTGCGATCCTGCCGTCGGTCGAGAACGCGATCACCGGGAGACTGTCCAAACGCGAACTCGAAGTGCTGGCCTTGCTGGGCACCGGGGCATCCAATGCGCACATCGCCGCGCGTCTGGTGATCACCGAGGACACTGCCAAGTCGCACGTGAAGCGGATTCTGCGAAAGCTTGGCGCGTCCAACCGTGTTGAAGCGGCGACCATTTGGCTCAAGGCGCAGCAGTCCTGAAAGTTCGCCGCCCGTCCTAGCTGTCGAGGGGTTGTCCGTCGATGGCCGCGGGGCGCTTTTTGACCAGCGAACGCCAAGCGATCATCGCCAACACGACCATGACGATGATGATGCCTGCGTAGAACAAGAAGAACGGGATGCGATTGGTCAGCGGACCCGCGAAATCCAGCCCCCGACTGTTGGGGAAGAACGCGTCGAACAACGAGGCGATGGAGAACATCCACCCGACACCGATCATGCCGATCGAGACGCGTCGCAAACCCTTGCCCCCGAACGGCAGCAACGGCAGCAGCAGCGCCAGGATCCACAGGATCAGGCCGTTGATGATGGCCTCCAAATGCGACATCCGCCAGGCCTTTTCACTGCCCGGAACCTTCACGTCGAAAACCGGGAAGGGCCACACGTCGATCCGGCCGAGTATGACGAACAGAAAGCCGAATCCGGCCACACCGCCGAGGAACATCAGCAAGGCGCCGTTGCCGATCAGCAGGCGTTGGGTATTCCGGATGGGCGTCGATTGCGTCATGTTTGAGATCCAATCCGAACGGGCGCGCTACGCAAAGCGTTTTCACCCCGAATGGCCACAACCTGTACCACTAATGGCGACGAATCCGCGTCCGAACTCGTCTACCTTCACGACCATGAGCCCAGCAGTGCAGCACCTGGATACCGACTACTTGATCCTGGGTGCCGGCGCCATGGGCATGGCCTTCGCCGACGTGATCATCGACGAGGACCCCACCGCGCGCATCGTCATCGTCGACCGGCACGCCAATCCGGGCGGCCACTGGAACGACGTCTACCCGTTCGTCCGCCTTCATCAGCCCGCGGAGTTCTACGGCCTCAACTCCACACCGCTGGGACACGGCGGTGCCGACCTGAGTTCCGGCGCCGAGATCGTCGCCTACTTCCGCAGGGCGATGGACCGGTTCCTGGCCACCGGCCGGGTGCGGTTCCTGCCGATGAGCGACTACCAGGGCGACGGCCGGATCGTCTCCCTGGTCGATCCCGATCGGGTCACCACGGTGACGGCGATGCGCCGAGTCGTCGACGGCACGTTCAGCACTGTCACGGTGCCCTCGGTGCGCCCGCCCAGCTACACCGTCGACCCCGGCGTCACCCTGATACCGCCCAACGGACTCGCCAAGGTCGCTCACCCACCGCAGCGCTACGTGGTCGTCGGTGCCGGAAAAACCGGGATGGACGCGATCCTGTTCCTGTTGGACAACGACGTTGCGCCCGAACGCATCCAGTGGGTCGTGCCGCAGGACGCCTGGCTCATCGACCGCGGCGCGATGCAGCCTGGAATCGTGCTCGACACGGTCGTGCGGATGATGCGCGGTCTGGTCGACGCGACCGATATTGACGACGTCTTTCTCCGGCTCGAACGAGGCGGCGTGCTGTTCCGGCTGGACACCACGGCCCTGCCGACCAAGTGGCGGTGCGCGACGGTAGACCGGCCGGAGTTGAACCGTCTGCGCCAGGTCCAGAACATCGTGCGGATGGGCCGGGTGCAACGCATCGGCACCACCGAGATGATCCTGGACGGCGGAACGGTCGAGGTCGCCGAGGACAGCCTTTTCATCGACTGCTCGGCCGACGGGCTGGCCAGACACGATCCGCAGCCGCTGTTCGCTCCCGGTCGCGTCACCCTGCAGCCGGTCTTCATCTGCCAGCAGACATTCAGCGCGGCGCTGATCGCTCACCTCGAGTTGCTCAAAACCGACGATGCGCGGCGCAACCGGATCTGCGTCCCGGTTCCACACCCCCAGCTCAAGGAGGATCTGCCCGGCCAGCTGGTGACCAGTGCGCAGAACATGATCAACTGCAACTTCGCCATCCCGGTATGGCTGCGCCGCAGCCGCCTGTACCTGGGGCATCACAGCGCGCCGCACAAATACCTGGCGGGCTCGGCCAAGATTCTGCTGATGCAGCGCCGCGCCGTCGCCGCCATGAACCGGATCCGCACCCAGCCGGTGGCTTCCCTCGAGGGCAGTACCGCCTGACCGGTGGACTGCCGGTTTTCGACAGGGATGAGAGTCGGCATACGTGTCGGAGGACGTCCCTATAGTCGGCCTGCGGCCACCCGTACGCGCCCCCACCGCCGACGATGTTTTGATGGTTACAAACAGTAGCTATGATTGTTTATATCCATCATGGTGACTGTTTGTAAGGAGGTTTGCATCATGCTGTTCGAGGCGCCGGCCCTGGACGCACGCGAACACGAGGTCATCGCCGAAATCGACGAACTCCGCCAACGCCTGCGCTCACGCCTCTACGAACCGCGCCGTTGGACGGGCTCCTTGCGACGGGTCCAATTCGCCCGCGCGGTCCAAGGGTCCAACAGCATCGAGGGCTACGAAGCCAAACTCGACGACGCGCTCGCCATCGAGATGGGCGAAGAGGCCCTCGATGCGAGTGAAGAAACCGCCCTGGCCATCAAGGGCTATCGCGATTCGATGACCTATGTGCTCCAACTCACCGAGGAGCCCCGGTTCCGCTTCGAAGAACAACTCATCAAGAGCCTTCACTTCATGATGACGAGCTACGACCTGAAGAGCCGCCCCGGCCGTTGGCGTGCGGGCCCCATCTACATCCAGAAGGAAGAGACCGGCGAAATTGTCTACGAGGGAGTCGACGTTCACTCCGTCGATGCCCTCATGCACGAACTCGTCACCTACCTGGAATCCGGTGGCGATATCCCGATCGTCGTCAAAGCCGCGATGGCCCATCTCAACCTCGTTCTCATCCATCCCTTCCGGGACGGGAACGGCCGGATGGCGCGGTGCCTCCAAACCTTGGTGCTTGCCAGGGAAGGAATCGTTTCCCCCGTCTTCTCCAGCATCGAGGAATACCTCGGCCAGGACACCCGCTCCTACTACGACGTCCTCGCAGAAGTCGGAGCCGGCTCATGGCAACCAACCAGGGACACACGGCCCTGGATTCGTTACGTCCTCACCGCACATCTACGGCAGGCGAAAACCGTTCTGCGCCGGACCAAAGAGATCGAGACGATTTACCTGGAACTCCAGCGCCTCGTCGCCCGCTACCGGCTGCCGGAGCGAACGCTTGAAGCTCTCTTCGACGCCACCGCCGGGCTCAGGGTCCGGCGGGCCGTCTACCGCGCCATCCTGGAGACCCAGAGCGATGATCCGGTCAGTGAACAGACCGCAACTCGCGACCTGCAGAGTCTCACCAACCACGGACTGCTCGTCGCACACGGCGAACGCCGAGGCCGGTACTACACCGATGGCCCGGAACTCGCGGCCATCCGCAAGCGCGTGATCAAGAACCGTGATCCCCGCGATGATTCGGATCCGTTCGCCATACAGGCTTCGGGTTAATCCGCGGAGGAACCGGCGGTTCTGGTCACCCAGAGGCCTGCGGGTGGTCGAAAACGCTAGATCGACGATCTGACAAACGCTTGATGCGATCAGGCGTGCTGGACGGCTTGAGTCCATTCCACGGTGAAGCCCACGAAACCGGCGAAGCCCGCCTCCCCCGCTGACTCGGGGTGGTTGAAACGGACCTTGTTGATGTAACCGCGGTCGGTCCGCAGCGCCAGGTGCGAGACCAGCCGGCCGACGTCGTTGATGGCTCCCCCTTCCTCCCGCAAGACGAGCGGAACGGGTGCGTCGGGATTCTGGCGGTAGGCGAACGACGCGCCCAGGCAGAAGGGATCGTCGGATTCGGGTTCGAGGTTGAGGTACCCGGACCCGAGCACCTCAAAGTCGAGGTAGATCCCTTGTTCGGCCGCCATGGTGACGCCCCGCAGCGATTCCTCGAACAACTGCACCACCAGGGGCGAGTGCAGGTCCTCGGGGATGTCGCTCAATCCCATGTCGTAGAGATAGGCATCGGCTTTGACCAACGGCGGCAGGCCGTAACGGATCATCACCCCGAGCTTCGGATCGGGATAGTGCTCGACACCCTCGATCCCCAGGCCGGCGATGCTGGTGGGCAGTTGGTCCTCGGTGCCGAATACCGGAATCGCGTTGGTCATGGTGTTCTCCCCCTGTGCCCGGTGCGGGCGTCGTGATCGACGTATGGGGGTCAGGTAATCACACGCGGGTGACGGGAATTGGTGACGACGGACTCAGATCCGCACCAATCGACCATTCGCCGGTACGCCGCTGCATCAGTGCCTCGATCACCCATCTGGTTGTGTGAGTGGCGACGGGCCGCCACGAAGCGCCCTTACTCCGCTGGCACCAGTTTCACACCGATCAGAGACCGACAGTCAGGGCCGATTAGCCACAGCCTCCCGCCGAGCGAGACGGTGAAGAAACCATCCTCACGCTGGGTCAGCAGTCCGGAATTGAAATCGGCGCATCGCAAACGCAGGGCCTGATCAAGTTCGTCATCGGACGCCGACGCCAGATCTTCTAGTTTCACAAAGTCGCGGCGGACCCGACCTGTCAGATGCACCGACTGCGCATCGAACGCGTTCCAAAAATTCGGCAGGTCCACTGGCGGCCCCGCATCGGGTGGCGGTCCCGAGAACTCCCGCTGCTTACCGCTGCGCTTGAACCTCGACTTGACGCCAGACTTGAACTGCTCCCACGTGCGTTCGCGATGGACCGTTGAATACCCGACAATGGCGTCACCCTCCGGCGCGAGTGTCATCGTGTACCCGTCTCTTGCCAGCGAGACGTACCCCGTCGCGGAAACACGCTTGGCGGACTTCAAGAGAAAGTCTTCCAGCATGAGGCGCAGCTGGACTTCAGCCTGTATTTCGTCGCCGCCGTGGTGGAACCTGAAACTGTCCTTCGCATGTTGAGTGACAACGACCGTTGCAACGTCGTCGATCGTTATGCCGGTGATCTGAACGTCGGACGTCTCCTCGATATGGCGGGCCGTGCCTTGCGGTCCACCTTCGTTGATCGGCGCAGTCTCGGGCGTCCGACGCAGAAACCCAGGGCAGTCCGACTGCCGGCACCAACCGTCAGCATTAGCGGTCTCGTTGGTGCAGGGTGATCCATCGGCGCGGAACCGCTTGCATCTCATACCGAAATCTTCCACCGGGCCACTGACACATTCGGACACCGTCGCTGATTCGAGGCCGCGGCGCTGGCACCAACGGGCAAAACTTGTCGGAGCCCGCGGCTAGTCTCTTCGCTCAGGGGGTGGTTCATGGGCACGGCGCATCAGTATCTCTGCGGCAACTGCGGTCACCGGTTCACCGCGAGCGAGGACTTCGACTACGGGTTCCTCGGCGAGGTGATTACCCCTGTGGTCTGCGCCGAACACGGAATCAGTGAGGCTGAGGTGGGAGTGAATCTCGCCTGCGGCGACGAGATGACCCCCGAAATCCTGGCAAAACAGTCCTTTCCCCGCCGAACGTGCGGCAAAGAAAGCCCCGTTGGGATCGAAGGTCGTGTCCCGAATGCGTTGAACCGAATCTGCAACTCGATGGGGAAATCCCTTGGGACCGAGAGCATCGCGGCGCCGATCGGCAAGAAGGTGAACCGATGAGCAGCCATGAGTTTCGTGATGATGACGACAGCTATTCGAAGTGGCGAGACGAGAATACCGATGGCTACGTGATCAACATCAGTCGGAGCCACAGGGCGAGTGACGCGCGTCTGCACCGTGCTCCGTGCAGGACGCTGAGTAACACGACCGGTGAGTACGTGAAAGTCTGCGCGGATAGCCTGAGCGCCGCCCGACAATGGTCAGACGCCCATGTGAAGGCGCCGATCACGCCGTGCGGGACCTGTCGTCCGGATCAAGAGGCCGGGCTGCGGATTTCTCCGAGGGCGACGAAGAAGCCCACTAGTCAGGTCCGCCCAGTCCGCAAGCCCGAGATTTCAGCGCCGTCTGGCGGCCCGGTGGAGGCTTGGGCTGACGATTACGTCCGCTTCGAGCGCCAGCACCGGCCCGACTGGCAGCAGGCGTTGCACACCGAAATCAAGACCCGCGGCGGGAAACTCGCGCCGGCCGATGGAGAGGTGCTGCACGCCACGTTCTTCGGTGAGAAGCCGGGCAACGCCGATATCGAGAACCTGGCCCTCTACTGCTTCGGTTCGTTCGGCGCGGCCGGCCGCAGCGGGATCCGCTTCGAACACGGTGCAGGCGTGCCCCAGGCTCCCAGTGGCGCGGAATATCCGTACGGCTACCGCTTTGCGCTGGTGCCGCCGAAAGGTGGCTTCTGCGATTGGCAGGAGGGGCGGCGGCTGGCGTCGTTCGACCAGATCGACCTGGGCGAATTCAAGGGCAGCGAGCTGGCTGCGCAGACGTGGCTCGCCCTCGCCCGCGGATTCGAGGACGGCAAGGTCACAGTCTCATCCGAAGTAACCAAGCCCGATCAGGCATTCGCCGTCAAAGTCCGGATCCGACCACCACGCGTCCACCGGCGAGTGCTGGGCAATCTGGTGAAAGGAGTTATCGACGGGTTGATCTCCGCGTTTCAGGCCCACACCGATTCGACTGTCCTGCCGGTGGTCTCGGCACGCCTCGCGGAATACCTTCCGGCAACTCCCGATGAGATCGGGCGCCACTTGATCGACCCGCGCAGATCCGTGCTTGGTGCCGTTGATCGGCTTGTCTACCCCTACCAGTCAGGGGCGAAGTGGAATCCCTCCGACCACTTGTGCGTAGCCGGTGAACTGATCCGGGTTGATCCGCCGAGCGAACGGCATTGGGAGATCGGGGGGGAAATCGTCGAACTCTCACCTCGGGCGCCGAAATAGCAATGGGCCGCAAGACCGCCGTCATCGTCGATATGGACGGCACGCTGTGCGACGTCAGCACCGTCGTCCACCTCCAGGCCGAGCCCGACGGCTTCACCGCCTTCCACCACGCCTGCGCCCAATGCCCGCCAAACGAGGCCGTGGTCGAGTGGTGCGTCGAGCAGCACGGCCGAGGCCACGCGATCCTGATCGTCACAGGCCGCGACGCCTGGTCACGGGAGTTGACCGAACGGTGGCTCTCCGAACACCTCCCAGTGCCGATCGCCGGCCTGCACATGCGCGCCGGCAACGACTACCGATCCAATGCGGCCATCAAGCGGGAGATCCACAGCCGGCTGGCACGGACGTTCGACATTTACGCGGCCATCGACGACGACCCGGAGATCGTGGGGTTGTGGCAGGAGATCGGGATTCCGGTTGCGCTGGTCCTGGAGTGGGGTGAAGTGGTGGCCTTTGAGTAGCGCCGCGAACCCGTCGATGGAATTTCGTTGCCGGTTCAATGGCCTGCCCCTGTAAAACCGGCGTTGCTACACTCTGCGGCACGCAGGACGGCTCGATGCGTCAGGCGAATCGACTGGTCATCGACCAGCGCTGCCGTTGCCAGGCCGAAAGGCTTTCTGGCCTCCGGACAACATTGCAGATCGCGGATTCCTCGGGTTCGAAGCCCCGATGGATTCGTCTCGGACCGAACCCAGACAAGAGAGGAACGCACTGTGCAGAGACCCCAAAGGCCACAGCTGCTTCCAGACGGCACTCTCGGAATCTGCCGGGACTGCGGTCAGGCTGTCGTTGTCAACATCCCCACCCGACTCCTGATCCCGCACATGCTCGATGGCATCAAATGCGACGGCGGCCGAACGCAGCCGTCGAGACTCATCCCGGGCCGCGATAGGGGCAATCCCTTCCCAGAGCCCCAGGACCGCGATTCCGCCGGCAGCGTGAAGACAGTAAGTGGCGGACTGTGCTCCAGCCGCTAGTCGACGGGACTACAAAGCGTTCGTCGTCGCGATAATCGGGAGGCCCGACATTCCTGAAGGACACGAAATTTCTCCGGACTCACCATGAGTGACGAACTTCGAACCCGCATTGCCGCCATCATCCGCGACAGCGGATACGGGTACGGCGGGGATGAAGCACTCGCCAGCGTGCTGATCCGCAAACTGGGACTCAAACTCGAAACCAACGAGGAAGTCCTCCAGTACATCGACGTACCAGCCAGACACCGCTACGTCACCGAGTGGGAGTTAGATGAGTAACGCCATCTCACTCACGAGAGCTTCACACTTGCGCCCAGTGCCCACCGCACCGAGCAGTGGCTGAGTGGTGCATCGAGTACACAATAGCCGCGGGCACGCAGTGCTTTTGGTCACCGATACCTTCCGGTCCCGATCGCCGGCCTGCACATGCGCGGCGACAACGACTTCCGATCCAACACCGCCATCAAACGGGGGATCCACGATCGGCTCGCACCCACCTCCGATATCCGGGCGGCCGTCGATGACGACCCGGAGATCGTGGAGTTATCGCAGGAGATCGACATTCCCGTCGGCGATGGATCTCGGCTGGGGCGATGTCTTGATGCCCGAGTAGGACTCGGTCACAACCGGCCGAACGTGTCGGCCCTCTGCCCTACCCTGGATTCGCGCGGGGGGCGGTCTAGTGCCGGCTGTCCCCTACTAAGTATCAAAGGGGAAGCGATGAGTTCGGAAATGACGGCCGACGCTATCGACTTGTTGAGGGCTGACACAGCATGGGGGCCAGCCGTGGCCAGACTCGAGGATCTCAAGGAGCGTGACGCCGCGCGGGCGCGGGCTTCCGCTGACGACTACGTCGGTGTCTATGCGGGCCGGCGCGGAGCCATGATCGTCGACGTAGTCGCGTCGCGACGGCGGAGCTACAAGAAACGGGTGGTACCGATGGTGGCCGCCTGGATGGCCGCGAACCCGGTCCACACCATCGCTGCGTTAGCAGCGAATCGCCTCGATCCCTCGCATTACGGGCTGTCCGAAGCGGAGGTGGAAACGATAGCCACCGTGGCACAGCAATTCCGGCAGTTCGCCGAAGCGGAAGGGCTCACCGCGTCGGGAGATGAGGACCGCCTATGCCGTGTATGGGCTGAGCGTTTCGGACCGTTCGAGCATGCCCCGCGCCTCGACCCGGTCGTCGGGTCGGTGAAGGGAATCGGCCTGGCGCTGTGGTCATACATGCGGATGCGCTCGGGTGCAAACACTCTCAAGGTTGACGTACGGGTTCGCAACGCCCTGAAAAATCTGGGCTTCTCAGTTCCCCCAGACAGCGACCATGCCGTGCTCATCATCGCTAAGGCGGCTGCCCAGGAAGTCGGCCTGTCGCTATTGGTCCTCGATCAGCTGCTCTGGGCGGCGCAGTAGATGAAACTTCTGACTGTTACGGAACTGACGGCGGCGAAGGCGACAAGCAGCGGGAAACGATGAGTGTAAACTTCACCTACATCATCGAGCGGTATGACGTAGCCGGCGAGGAAGAGGAACTGCTCGAACGCGGGCAACTCGTCCATGAGGGCGGCCGATTCATCTGCCGCACCGGCAGTGCGGAAGTGCTGCTCGACGCCACGGATGTTTCCGCCGCGATCGCCAGTGACCCGATGCTCTGCGAGGTCCGCGCCAACGAGGTCACCCGCATCACCGCGACCGCCGAGGCCTACGACTGCCTTCCGCTGGTCTTGATCGCCCCAGGCGATCCGGACGATTTCGACGAGAGCGCATGGTCGGAGACTCTTGCCGATGAGCACACCGAACAGGTGTGGGCCATTCAGCCCGGCAGATGCCGGGTGGCGTATGTGAACGAAGACCGTTGGAGTGCCTGGCACACACCCGACGGGGTCCGGATGCTCCCCCAGGACTGGCCGATGGTCATGCTGTCTCCAACGTGGGGCGAGCTGTCATTCAGCGAGCTTCTGAGCATGACCTGCGGACTGGATCAAGCCACGATCGGGCTTGCTACGCCGGGCGCAGTCGCCGCCTGCTTCCATGGCGACGAAGGCATGGGGAATCCTGACCAGCAGGCATCGGTCTGGAAGCGGGCCGATGCGAAAGCCGACGCGCGACTGTTCATCGACTGGTTGCTGGACTGGGTCCCCGGTGGGTGGATGACCCATGACGACAACCTCAGTGCTCTTCTGGCGCAGTTGTTCATCGAAGCGGCACTGCACGGCCGCGACGGAATACCCACGGCAGGTGCGATGCTCTGCGCAGGCGGTCCCCCGGTCGGATTCATGGATGGCGACTCCGCGGAGTGGAAGCTCGCGGTGGACCTTGAGCCGGTAACCGTTGATCTCGCGCTCGATGCGATCGCTGAGCGCGGCGGACGGTTCGCCGACATCGTGACGGCCGCAAGGGATCCGCAGTCTCCGCAGGGCATGGCACGGAGCGCTGCGATCGAGAAGTGGGAGCAGGAGCGCGATGAGGACGCGTTCGCACTCATTGCACGAGAGGCGGGGAACTCGTGAAACATGTAGAGATACCGACGGACAACTATCCGACCGATCTGGCCGAGTTCCTCGACATCGACGGCGGCTTTCTTGTCGTGGTCGACACCGACTGGAACGGAATCAACTGTTACGGGTTCGCCCCTGGGGAGAGCAACTGATGGATAGCACTAAAGACTCCTTCACGTCGGCCTGGTCGAAGGCGGGCTTCCCGCCCGAGAATCGTTCGTTCGTCGAGTCGTTCTGTGCCGAGATCGGCATCTCTCGATTCGAGTTCGTGCCCGCGTCGTACCGCTACATCGAGGCAACCCGGCGGGACGGATCCGGGGAGCTTCGCATCCATTGGGGGTGCACCACCGGCTTCACCGCAGAGGAAGCGCATCGCTTCGGAGTAGGGGCCGATGAGGTTCGGCCGAGCACCACCCAGGGGGTGACCTGGCTCGTCTCGCATCCCGAGCACCGGGACGTTTCCCTGCGGGGCCCAAACGCTTCCACGAATAAGCGCGGTGCCGAGCGCTGCACCAGGTGCGGCATCTACGAAGTCTCAGTTACCGGAGTCTGCCCCGGTTGCGACGAGTAGGCCCCTTTGGATGTCCAAGCAACGATGTCCCACCCAGGTCAACCCGCACCAAGTGCGTCCATGAACTTGGACCTAGCGGCGCCCATCTTTGCCGGCCGGTTGCTAAAGCGGCCGACGCCGACTTGCGACACTGGCAGTCGGGGTGTCGACGTTCGCACAACGCCCCGACAGATCTAGCCGCAAATAGACGCTTCCGTCGTACTACTCAACGACCACCCGGTCGGTGGCGCCCCGGCCGAATACCTCGGGTGAGTACATCTCCTCGGCCTTGGGCGGCCCGGCGGTAAACGTGCCGGGGGTCGTCGCACGGGCGGTGTAGCGATATCGGTACGAGCCCTCCCACAGCAGCGTGGTGAACGCCTCGGCGCGGTTGTCGCGCAGGTTTTCGTGATCGAACCACGGTCGGCTCCACCACCACCAGTGGCCCGCCCCGCGCCCGGGGCCGCCGAGTCCCGGCCCGCCCATGACGCCAACCTCGGACCCGTCCGAGGCTGCGTCACTTGCGGTGGTGGCCAGTGATGGGTCGAGCGGTTCCAGGCCCGCGGGCAGTGGATCAACAAGCGCGACGTGGTAGCGCCGCGCCCGTGACGTCATCACCAGATTCACCCTGACGCGGGCACCGGCTCGGATGTGCCAAGTCCCGTCGTCGTGGCGGCGGACGTCGGCCGGGTTGTCGACTGCCTCGTAGGTTCTGGATACCTCGAAGCCGCGGTCGAGTGGCTCGAGGGCAAGGTTGGCGGGGGCGTACCGCAGGCCCAATCGGTAATAGAGCCGTCCGGGACCATTCTTCGCCAGCAGCAGGTCGTGGGGCTCGTCTGCCCCGGGCGACAATGCCGCCATCGGGACAACGAGATGGCGGAGGTCGGTGGACCTGCCGTGGAACTCCTGTTCGCCGGCGTAGTTATCACCCAGCCATAAGCGGGCGGTGAAGTCGGGTGTGACGGCTTCGTAGGTGTCGAAGTAGCGGCCGAGTGCCAGCAGAACGAATGCGTTCTCTTGAGTGGTGCCCCATCGTCCTGCCGTGCGATGTCCCAGCAGCCCCGCCACGAGCTTGGGTATGAGGTCGCTACCGGGTTGATCTGCAATCAATGCCTCGAGGACGATCGCGTCGGCCCGCCGGTCTGAGGCCAGCAACAAGTGCGCACCATCCTCGTACCGCACTGCGACGGATGCCGCGCCCGGCGTCTCGACCACACGGTTGGCGAGCTGCCGACGAACCTCGGTGGTCTCGTCGTGCGACTCGGGGTCGGCCGCCAGGACCGGAAGGAGCCAGGCGAGTCCCTCGACGGACAAAGCACCACCGGCCACCAACTGGCGGGCTGCCACCGGGTCCGGGTCGCCGAGTGCGGCCCGTACGGAGATGGCGTACGACTCGATCACCGCACGGGCATCGGCCGGGTAGTCGCGCGGGACTCGCTCGCCGATGCTCCGCAGGTAGCGGAGTAGAGCGTTCGTCACCCGTTCGGGGACGTCGAACCCTTTCGCCTGTGCGCGGGCCAGCGCATTGCCGACGTGGACGCTGATGTAGGGCCAGGAATCCTCATTACGCCGCCACCACCCGAAGCCGCCGTCGGCACACTGGCGCGTCGCAAGCACCTCGATGTCGCGTCGGACTGCCGCCTCCAGTTCGGCCGGCGATGCCTGCCCTTCAGTTCCGAAGGCCGCCAGCACATCTCGTAGTGCGGCGATCGCCAACACGCGGGATGCCAACTGCTCGGCGCACTCGAACGGATAGGCAACCAGGTACACAACGGCGTCGGCCAAGGCTGCAACCCCGGTCGATGAAGTCGTGACCTCCAGTCCCCCGAAGGACGGCACCGCACCGGCGGGAGCCCGGACCGGCTGGTCCACCGCACCGTCATCGAGCACACCGTGCAGCGCGTACGCCTCGGTGGTGGCCGGCGACCACACCGGCAGGGTCACCGTCGCGGCATCGGCGTCCGAGCCTGATGCCGCGGCAACCTCGAATTGGGCCTGCCCTACCGACTCGGCGGCGGCGGGGAACCGGACCTCGACCCGGTCGTTCTCCGGCACGATGAGTCGGCGTCCCGCACCAGCTGTCAGTGATGCGTTGCCCGCTCGGACGGCCACATCGACTTCGAGTGGGCTGTCGGATTGGTTCTGGATCACCACCGGCAGCTCGAAGGTGTCGCCCCACGAGAGGAAGCGCGGCGCTGACGGGCGGACCATCAATGGCAGGCGGGCCGTCACCGAGGACTCCCCCACCCCGAAGCGCGCATCACCGTCGGTCGCGACAGCTAGTACGCGGTAGCGAGTGAGGTTGTCAGGCAACGTCACCGGGACGGCGGCCCGACCGTCGGCGTCGGTAGTGACGGCTGCAGCGAACAAGGCGAGCGCACTGAAATCGCTCCGGGCGCGGATGGGCCGCGGCGCGGCCGCTCCACCCGCCGGCGAAGGCATCGCTGCGTCAAAACACATGTCGTCTTCGCCTTGAGGCACTCCAGCGCTCCCGAGTACCGGACGAAGGCCTGCCGGGCCGGGCTTCACGTTTCCGGCCTCGACGAGCAAGTCGGGTCGTGCAAGCAGCACCCTCGGTCGTGACCTAGTCAAATTCACACCGGCGCCCCGCTTCGGATAGAACACAGCGAACGGGTCAGGGTTCTCGTACGCCGCGACGGCCAGCACCGCCTCATCGACGACGATCACCGTGGCCCCCCCGTGCACCACCGGTGTTCCGTCGGCCCCGGACACCACAAGGTCCAACACGGTTTCCTCGCCTGGCCGCAGACCCGGCTCCCGAGGCTTGATGGACACCGCCAACGTCCGGGCGACCGGCGACACGGGAAGGTAGACGCTGCCGGAGGCAAAGGCGGGCCGGGTCACACCAGCCGGTGCATCCGAGCGCGCGACAGCCCCGGCCAGTACGACCTGCGCGTGGACCCCGGGTGTGAAGACATCTTCCATAGGGATGCGCAAGGCGTGGAAGGCGTCGGCGACATGCAGCGGCTCGGTGCGGACGATGCCGTCGCGCTCCAACACGAGAAGGCCATGCGCCGGCGTGAAGGGCGTCAGTAGCAGAACTTCCGCGACATCACCGGGCGCGTAGACCTGCTTGTCCGGAATTAGTTGCAGCTCATCGCCTTTGGCACGTCGGTCCGCGCTTGCGCCGGTAACCCAGACTTCGAGGGTGCTGCGGTGCGTCCGCCCAGCATCGTCGGCTGCCTCAACGGCTACCGTCCACCGGCCGCCACTAAGTTCTTCGAGTGCCACGGACACCGCGTCATTCGCACTGACAGTGTCCCGTCCGACGGTTTCGGTGACCACTTCTCGCCAATGCCCGGCAACTTGGCGGTCCTCGCGGCGTTCAGCACGGACGCTCACGGGGATGCCAGATAGCGGTGCGCCATCGAGGTCAACAACGACCGTCTCGATCTCGATTGGGCTGCCGCCTGTGAAAAACGTTCGCTCGGAACGCAATCCGACGCATAAAGCCGACGGGTGGACCACGATCGATGTCGATGCGGTCCAGGCCTGGCGGTTGACGTCCTCGACGGTCGCCTCGGCCGACACCGACCAGGGGCGCAGTTCTGAGCCGGGGGTCGTGGAAATTCCGAGGCGGTGGCAACCGTCGTCGCCCGTTATGCCCTGGAATCTGTTGCCGTCGGCACTAGCGATGAAGATCCCGTCACTGAAGACCTCGTCGAAGGTCAGTTCGGTGGATGTCTCGCGGCCGAAGGTGCTAACCAGCACCGTGAGGGTCCGCCGCTCGGTGTCGACCTCAGTGACAGATCCCGGCAATGTGGCAAATGGCCCGTCCAAGATGGTCACCAACTCGCCGACCTCGAAGTCGGCGAGTTCTAGTTCCTCGACCTCGACCTCATCGCTTTCGTCTGCCCATGAATCCATCCGCCACCAGGGCACGGCGCTGCCAAAGGTGAAGCGGTCCCAGCCGGGTGGGTTGTACTGCGCGGGCTCTGAAGTGACCGACCAGTTAACCGGTGCGGCACGCAGCGGGCCACCGGCGTAATAGACCGCCCGCGTCGACGCGGTGATCGTGTCGCCGGCGATGGCGCGGTCGGGGTCGATGGCCACGCTGACTTCGTACTCGGGACGCCGGAACTCGGCGATCCTGAATTCGTGGCGGTGATACCCGTCCAGCTCTACCCAAGCGACTCCGAGGTTGACTGTCTCGGGCAGGTCGACGGTGATGTCGAACCCGCCCAGTCCGTCGAGGTGCGCTGAGCCCGATGCGATCTCATCGCCCAGCGCATCGTGGGCCGTCCAGGTCACTGGCTCGCTCCGGTCTGCAGGTGCTACGTCGCCCGCTGGTCCGCCGGTCAGCCAACGAACCCAGCCCTTCAGACGCACCTGCTCGCCGGGGCGGTAAAGCCCGCGATCGTCGAACACCAGCCACTTCTCGCTGGCACCAGTGGGCCAGCTGCGCATCCATCCTCGCGACTCGTTGCACGGCAGCACCGCCAAGTCCGTATCCAGCCGCACCTCCAGCATTCGATCTGGTTGCCGGCCCGTGCTGGATTGATTGGGCCGCTTTGCCCGGGACCGGGGCGCCATCTGGGTAAGCGGCAGCACGCAGGTGCCGTCTGTCTCACTGACAGCCGAGGCGGCCCCGAGTGTCACCGTGGCGCCGCTCAGTGGTGCACCTGTCGAGAGATCGGTGACCCAGGCCCGCAGCGTGGTCGAATCCGCCAGCGAGTCCACCCCGAGGCGCGTCGCCTGGATCCAGGACGCGGCAGTGAGCCGCTGCCGGTCCTGTTTAGGCATCCGATCCTTCGGCTCGACGGACACAATGAGTTGGCCTAGGCCGCCCTCGAGCCAGGGAGTCAGGGCTACCTCCACATCGGCCCATGCCAGCCCGGCGCCGGACACCTTGAGCAACATCTCTGCGACCCGCTCACCCGGAAGCTTGATGGCGTCGTCTGACCAACGCTGACGCTGGGACTCCTGCCACGCTGTCCAATCGTCCGGGCCCACCGCGTGCACCCGCACCCGGACCTGTTTGATGCCGATAGAGCGCACCGCAAGCATCGGGGCGCCCGCCGGGTCGAGGATCATGTGATCGCCGCCGAGGATCGCCAGCCGCGGTTCGGGCGGCCCGACATCCACCTGCACGGGTTCCGACGAGCCGAGGGTCTGGCCGAACACATCGCGCAGTGCCGGGTCGAGCGTGACCGCGTAGGACTCCTTCGCGACGGAGGCCGCACTCACGTTGACATAGTTCCCGGAGACCGACGCCGTGAGCCGCTCCACCGGCGGCTCGACGCTGATCGCCGCCTCGTCGAACGACAGAGGGTCCACCTCGTTGCTGAGCTCGATGTGCCAGGTCGCGCCTGGCGAATGGTCACCCCGACGTCCCCAGCCCGAGCGCAGTCCGCGCACCCTGAAGGGTTCTGGTGTTGCGAATTCCCAGGTTTCTGTGGCCTCCGTGACCCTCGGTCCTTCGAGTGACCGCACGCCCGCCTGGACCGTCACGGAGAAGGTTGTGTCGAACGGGAACGGCGCTAGTGGGTGCAGGGCGACAGAGCGTCTCACCAGCCCCTCTGCGGTGCCGGCACTAAAGGTCACGGCATCCTGGCCAGCGGTGACCGACGTCAACGCCAGGACGGTCTCAGCGTCAACTTCCTGATCGAAACCCAGCCGAACCGTGCTGTCCGGTCGGACGCGGTTTCCTTTCGGATCGCGTACGACGAGCCGGGGCGCGGGCGTGCCGAAACCGAACACAACCTCCTGCGCGAGAGCTGCGCCGCTTGCGGCCCTGGTCCCGGCTGGGATCTCGACCTGGTACTCCGTCGCCATCGGCATGCGCTCACCGTTGGGCACGAAGACGAGCGTCCGCGGATCCATCCAGCGCCACTCGCCCGGCGGCTGCGGGTCCAGCCGCGCGGGTGGATCCGCAACTACAGCGGCATCAACGCTGTCCAGGGCGACCATGGGCGCGGAGAACGTGATCGACACTCCTCGAGCAATGTCAACCTCGCCCTCAGGCTGGTATCGCACCACCTCCAGTGCGGGCGGCGCGCCTGCCGCTGCGGTAGCTGGGCGCTGCGAGTCGCCATCCGGGCGGGCGGGTGGCGGGAACGGGACTTCGACGACACGACCGGGCCTCGGGCGCGGCAGTGAGGCCTCGCGCAAGGCGAACCCGGATTCCGATATGGCGGGCGGCTCAGCCGGAGCCGGAAGGCGCTCAAGTAGGCGGGCTGTTGCGGCGTCATCGAGCCGACGCGCCTCGGGGCGCGCTATGGCCTCGGACGCAGACCGGCCGGACGATGAGACACCCTCGGCCAGTTGAAGACCCAGCGGCTTGGCCATGTCGTTCCCCCATTTCGATGAGGGCAAGTACCCCCAGATTGATTTAGCCGCCGCCAAGTGGGATCGGTGACCATTGTTCGGCAGCGTAGGTAGGACCCACGACACTTTCGAACGAAAATCGACCTCGCGAAGTGCCAGTGACGCCCTAGTTTGCTCGCTCGGCGAGAGCGGCGGCCACACGTTCGAAGGCATGACGCTGCTTCGCCAGCCGCGCCTCGCGCTCAACAGGATCAGGTGTCCACAGGGCCTGCCGGCCCGGGTGAATGCTCTCGACTACTTCGATCCCCCTCTCCTGGCTCAGAGCCGGACGGCGTTTGAGCAGTCTCCGCCAGACATCAGCGGCGTCATTGCCCTGAAGCAGGACCACACGTAAACGGGGTAGGAGGTCGATCAGGTCACCGAGTACCACAGCCCCGGCATCGCGCTCTGCCGCGCGTGGAGCGCGATTGATGTACCACGGGTAGGCATTCCACGGGAGCACCGATCGTGGCGGAATCCCGTATTCCTCGAACAGCTCGCACTGCCTCTCGGCAGTGGGGTCATCGTTCTCGATACACAGAAAGCCGGATCCTCGAACCGCCTGGGTCTTAGGGCCGGGATCACGCAGAACACTAAGAACCGTCGCATCGATCCCGCCGTGCATCGGTGCGACGTCCGGCACATATCTGTTCTCTTCCGAATTCCGCAATGCGGCGACAAACTCGTTGACCGGTGCGATATGAGGATCCAGACGGTGTGACCTCTCACGCTCCTGAAAGAGCTCGTCCCGCATGCGCCTAGCCATCACGGTTAGGACTTCCCGTCTCGGCGAGCGCCATTTCGATCTCGTCGGCATCTGTGACACCGACATGAAAAACGGCAAACCCATCGGCAGCGAGTGATTGATTCCGCTCTTCGTCATCACCGTCAACGATGACCACCCGTTGCAAGGGCCACGCAACTTCGACCGGCCAGTAATACTTTCCGAGTTCGATACCGATTTCCGGCTCAGCGAGACCCCGCCGTCCCAACTCTGACAGCAACGCTTTGACGGTTTCCGCAGCCAGGTCGATCAGGCCTCCCCATGCCTCAGACATGCCGCTGCGAATGCCAAGGAGACCCAATGGCTCCAGAAGCGCCAGTGCGCCGTTACGCGACAGCTGGTCATGGAAACTTGCGTTGCGGTAGGAACGCAGGCATCCGTAGCAGCTAGTCTCGGGTCCACAGTCGCATTGCGCCACTCGGTCAATCGCCGCTCGCACGACCAGGTCTATGTTCTCGGCTATTTTCTTCGCCGCGCCGGCACCGCCGGGCACAGTGTCGAAAAGCACTATGCTCCTTCGGTTATCGCTGGTCCAGGCGAGAGCCCCGTCGATGTCGTCGCGGCTGATTTCGAGCGCGACTGAGGCACCCTCCAGCATGGCGTACAGCGTTGAACGCCAGTTTGATTCGTCAGCGTCCTGGTACTGGAATCCCTTGAATGTGAATTCCGCGACGTCTGACTGATAGCGATGCCCGAGCGTCAGTCGCTCCAGGGGGCCCGTGCAACCGTTGCCGCTTTGCGGCCGCTCGTGGTTCTTCGGCCAGGCGCCCTTCCCCGCAGCATCAGCCCAGCCGCACCATTCGCAGACGTAGTAACCAGTCCCTAATCCTTCAGAGATCACAGCAAGGGTCGCTCGGGTTCCCGCCCGCGCCTCCACTGCCGTGCCCGCTGCGCCAGAGAGGGTGAAGGTGTCAATCTCTTCCCCCACATCCTCGACGTAGGTCGCTCCGTTCCACGTGCGGGATGGTGGTGAAGTGCCCACTTCTGTGGCCCTGCGGTCGGCGACGAACCCAAACTCCGGCACCACAACTGTGCGGATTGCGCCGAAAGATTCACCACATGTTGGACAAGGTGATCCCGCCTCGAGCACATGACCCGACTCGTATCGCTTGCACTGCTGGCAGATCCGGTACTGCCTCCGCACCAACTCGCGGCCCGGTACCTGCTTCAATCCCCGCGACATCCAGACCTTGCCGCCAGCGACGACCTGATTGCCAGGTGCGTAATCGTAGATTGCCAGTGAAAGGTTGCGTTCCAAGCGCAATCGCGCGCCGATTGGTTCTGCGCAATGCAGAGTGTTGAGATCTACAGTGTCGACGGGGAATCCGTACTTGGGAAGGATGTTCCTGTTTGCCAGGAATCCGATGAGTTTGCGCTTCTTGATGGTTTCAAGCGTCTTCTTCAGCCTATCGGCGCGACGGTAATTTTCCTCGCCGGCAGCCACGGCGATGAGCTCATTGAAGAGTTTGTTGTCGCCTGCGACCTCTCGTTCCACCTTGTCAAGAAGATCGACGAGTCGGTCCACCCACGAGTCATCGTGCACTCCAACGTCGGAGTGAATCGCTTCGGGAATTGCGGCCTGCAGCGCGGCCTTTACCCCCGCCGGAACGGGGTTGAGGAAACTCTGGACCCTCGCCGCCGGTGAGTCTTGTCCGTCCCCGCCGGGTAGAAAGAACTCGCCGACTTCTTGCCATGTGAGGCCTTGTTCGAAGCTATGTCGAAAGTATGCGGCCATGGCGATCGAGTAGGCGTGGCGACGAGCGATCATCGCGTTGTCGATGGGCACCCACGGGATGCGCATCTGCCCCGCAATCATGGTCTGGGGATATTGATACTTCGCCAGGTCGTGGGACGCCCGTTTTGCATAGGTAAGCACCAACGCCGCCGACTCCGAGCGCCTGCCGGCTCGCCCGGCACGTTGGACATAGTTCGCCGTCTTCGGAGGCATGTTTCGCATGACCACAGACTGCAGGTCACCAACGTCGACGCCCAGCTCGAACGTTGTCGAGCACGAGAGCACGTTGACGCGTCCCGCCACAAAGTCCTGTTGAATTTCGGCAGCTTTTCTCGGACTCAGCTGGGCCGTGTGTTCTTCGGCATCCATAGGCGCCGTGGCCATGGTTTCGTAGGCCACCCGATAGTGGTTGGTGTCGACGCCGCTGTTCGGCAATTCGTAGCGCTGCAGCTGCCCATCACAATTCGCCGTCGGGCAAACGTCACGAACAGAGAAGGCGGTGATCCTTCGGCACCGATTGCATTGATACCAATCGCAGTCGAGTCCGTTCTTGGCAAGGAGCTTTCTCTGGTCGAGCTGATACACCGTTCCCGACCTCGCGTCAGGATCGATGACGAAGAACTTCTGGCTCTCGAGGTACTTCCAACAACCTTCAAGGATCGCTTCGGGTTGGGCATCCACTCCCAATGCAGCGAGTACCTTTGCGAGATAACGAATCCTGCTGTTGGTCGAGCTGGCAGCACTCGGGACCCAGCTGATGATCTTTTTCTTCTGATCTGATCCCTTGTACCGCAGCCGGATTCTCGCATTGCGTGGAGCGAATCGTTCAGCCTTGATATCGACGTCATCCAACAGACTGAGGGCACCTTGCATTCGCACTGTTCTGACGAGTTCATCGAGCAGCGACCACGCTTCATCTTCAGTCAAACCAAGGGATGCGAAGGCCTTCGGCAGTGCATCTGCCGGCCGCTTGAGCGAGACCCTCATCAATCCAAGTCCTTCGAGGGATTGCCGCACCTCCATCGTGATGAGCTCGCCCATCACCCATTCGTTGACGGCTCTGTTCTTGAACGCACTTCCAGCGTGCTCGTCGAAATGTCCAGCCTGCTCCGCTTTCTTCTTCGCAATGATGGCGAGATCCTCAAGAGAATGCTCGTCATCGGCGTACTTTGGCGGATCCTGCAGAGCCTGAGTGATATACCGCCTCTCAAGCAAGCGCCCGTACGTGCGGTTGAGGTAGGGCGCCGCAAAAGCGGCTGCCTGGCGTGAGTCCGAGAACATCAAGAGCTTCCGCCCGCCGCCGACCTGGTCAGCGGTCTCGTCCTCCGCGATCGGCAGCTCTTGATACAACGCAGTGGTGATGACTGCGGGTGCGGCATTGACATCCGTCCGAAGCCTGCGGATGACCTGTCGCGCGAGCGCACCGCACTCGGTGCAGCGACTCATCACCGCCGCCGTCGCCTTGTGTTCACGAACCCGCCTCAGCCCTCCACCGGGGCACGACGGCGCACAAGAACCGCTGCTCGAATCACTGAGGAGCCCGCAGCCAACGCAGAGATAGCGCACCGTTGGATCCGTCTGGGAATGCCCCTCCGAAAGCGTCACTTCGTCTTCGTCGACGGTGGTGTCGGCATCCCCGTCCGTGAGAACGAGCCATTTCACCGCGGCATCGTTGCGGGTGCTCGGAACGAAGTACTGCTTCTTATCCTTGTGCTCGACATCTCCGGCAAGGTGAACTGCGCCGCAACGTTGGCAGGTCCCAAATTCAAAGACTGCGCGGCCTGTATCCGGGTCGATTTCGTGCCGGCCGAGGAAGATGCGCGGACCAGACTCGGAGAAGCTGACAAAGGCACCTTCAGTGGCCCGGACGAATAGGTGGTACCGCGCAGAAAGGACGGGATTACCGACGTCGTCGAGTACGCGACTACCGAGTGCCACGAGTGCCTCAAGCCGCTTCGCTGCTTCCGGAGAGTCCGGCCATAGCCGGCGCTGGAGTACCCGAGCTTCAACCGGACCTGCGACGAGTGCAGCCTTGAGGTCGGTGATCGTCTCCTCAGCGTGCAGGGCTTCGGAACAGGATCCGCCCCCGAGGCCGGCGAGCTGGGCCAGGTCCGCACCTGGTTCGGCCAACCGGAGCAGCTGATCGTCATCGAGTTTCCAGGTTGGCCGGGATCGTCGTTCCTGCCGGGTTGGCTTCACCAGATCCTGGCGGTGGGTATCTCCCGGGACGAATTCGAACTTTGCGTCAAACAGGCGGTTCGCGAAAGTCATTGCCTCTTGGGGGGCAGCCTCGGCAGAACTGCCCTCGAGGGAGGCGGAGGTTGCGACGCACTGAAGGTTCGTTTCCGGTGCCACGCGCTGCCGCAGTCGGCGAAGCAGGAGCGCCACTTCCGACCCCTGGGCGCCGTCGTAGACATGTGCCTCGTCGAGAACAAGAAACCGCCACGTGCCAGCGTGTGGGCCATCGAAGAGGTCAATGTCTGCAGGCCTGAGCAGCAGGTATTCCAGCATCGCATAGTTCGTCATCAGGATGTGCGGAGGCGTTCGGCGCATCTCCTCACGGCTGAGCAACTCGTTCGGCAGCCGCTTTTCACCCGGGTTTAACGCCCGGAAGTCCGACTCAGCGTCCTTCGCGTACTCCAGCGTCTCGCCGGTGTAGCGACCGAAGGTGATATCGGGCAAAACGGAGAGGGCTGCCCGCAAGCGCTTCAGTTGGTCGTTGGCAAGAGCATTCATGGGATACAGGAACAAGGCCCTGACGCCCGGACCCAGCGTCCCGGCCGCACGCTCGCGGATGAGCGCGTCCAGGATCGGGAGCAGGAAGCTCTCCGTCTTTCCCGAACCGGTTCCAGTGCTCACGACCAGGTTTCGGCCGCCGACGAGCTTTCTGATCGCGGTCTCTTGATGGACGTACAGGGGTCGGTCCAACGGAACGGCGTGGCTGTCAAGCGACGCGAAGGCTTCGTGAAGTACGCCTTCGCCGATGAGTCCGCGAAGCGTAGCGCCGTTTTGGTACGGCGGCGTCAATTCAAGAAGCGGACCCTTGGCAAGCAGAGTGGTGCTGTTTATCGCCTCGTCGAATGCCTCGGCAATCGCACGATCACTCGGTGCAAGAAGCGTCTTCAGATACCGCTTATAGGTTGCCTCGATCTGCTTCGACGTTTCTAGAGGATCAAGCCGCGCTGCCATTCGAACCTCCCGTCAGATCTCCATTGATGGAGTGCACCACCAGTGCCTCCGCAATAAGGATGTCGGTGGCGACGAGGCGCGGACAAAGCTGCGCCAGCTTCTGCCAGGCGGTCAGGACGCTTCCGGTCAGATACTGGCTGTCGATAATCCCGTAAGCCTCGAGGCGAGCAAGAACCGCGAAGGTGAGCGATTGCAATGACATGAACATCCATGGATTTTCAAGTACTGGAACTCCCTCCAGCGCATCACTTCTCGCGCTGATCACGTCGTATGCATCGCGGCATTCGCGTTTGATTGCCGTCATCCCGAACGAGGTCCGAGCCGCAAGCGCCTCTGAGTCCCCAGCCCGAATCCATTCCTCTCTGGATCGAAACGCCTCAACAGTGGCCGCCACCCGCGTATCCACGTCAAGCAGCGCACCGGGAACCAGACGAAGGTCTGTGAGGATCTCCTCGACCTGATTGGAGGCCATTCCACTCATCATGAACACACTCTTGTCGAAACAGCCCTCGTATGGCCGAGCTTCTCTTCCCTTTGCGAGAACATCAATGAGCACACCACCCCCTTTGTCACGGAGGTAGGACAACGTCTCTTCCCGCTCGTCGGTGACCTCGTGCTGCTTGCGTGCGAGCGCTGGCAGGTCGGAAATCTCGACCATGCAACCGAACCACGGGTCTGCATGGAGTTCATTGAGCGTGAACTCCGCAGAAAACGTCCGGTTCACGAGCTCGCTCTCGATCAGCATCGCCACCTTCTCACGAATCGGAACGGTGCTGTTGCCAAGACATTCGAGCGCCTGGCGAGGTTGTTGCGCCAGCATCTTGATCAATGCCGACCGCGTCGCAATTGCCCGAGAATCCAACGGCTCGGATTCGAGCCAAGAAAGCGCGGACCAGACCTCAGGTGCGCTGACCGCGCTTTCCGGGGCAGCTCCCTGCCCTGCAAGGAATCGCGACAAATGACCCTTCGCCGGGGTCGTGTCGTCAACCCAACCACTCTGCGTGACGCGGATGGCCGATGAGTCCGGGCGTGCCGGAGCCTCGATCGTCACCCAGGGGTCGTCAATGTAAACCTGGCAACGGAGCTCACCACAATCGACAAGTTCCGCCGGCAACGCGAGTATTTCGCCGACGAGTTCAAGCGAGACAGGCGGGAGCCACGGTGCCGTCGCCCGCCAGATGTGGACCGCCAGATCGTTTGCATCGACGAGACCGCTGAACTTCAGGGATTGACCGATGACCTCGATGCCACTGCACAGTTTCGGCGGGCGGACCATGAGAACGGGAACTTCAACGGTCCCGGTCTGGCCCGTGATTCGGGCGACAATCGCACCAATTCCCGCGTTATTCGCCGAGTCGAAGAACTTTGCGGTCGACGCTTCGTGAATTCCCCCTGGCCTGGATCTGGGCTTTTCGACTTGAAGGACCTGGCCCCCACCGTCAGCCAGGACGAAATCAGTGGACAGCTTGGCCGGCAACCGGACTGCAACGAAGCGGTCATCGGCGAGTTCACCGGGAGAGCAGGTTTCGGCGGTCGTACGCCACGATGCGTGCTTGCCCAGGATGCCGGAGCGCATCTGGACATGAGGAGGATGAATCACGATTTGCGCGGATTCTTCGCCGCTGCGGAGATCTACCCCCCTCTCAAGCTGTCCCACAGCAAAGTTGATCTTTTCGTCCGATGCTCGGAGACGTGTCGACGAGTCAATCGTTGTGCTGGAGGGTTTCAGTCCGCCGGGGCACGGCGTCCGCAGTTCGGTATCGAATTCGATCGAGATTCCCTCAGCAAGGAATACCACCGCCCTTTCGTCTGATCCGATGGGACCTGATACAACGATCTCGAAGAGCCCCAGGAGCCCTGGTTCGGCATCATCAAACGGATCGACTTCGGTCTCGTTCTCCTCGGACAACCATCGGTCGTCGGCCAACCATTCGCTGGTACCGACGCGTCGAGCTCTCACCCGCCACGACGTTGACTGTTTCGAACTCGAAGGAGGAAGGACAACCAAGGGCCTTTCCGCATAAACGGACCGTCCGTCCGCGGTCCGACATCCGACCACGGGTTCACAGAACTCGAAAGTCGGCGCATCTTTGCGCACGTTGTGGGCTGTCCCAAGAGCCTGGCCGTTACGCCGAAGTTGCAGCGCGGCAACAGGTGCGAGGTCGATGTAGCTACTGATCCACCCACGCCAACCCGCCGGCGAACAGGAGTCATTCCGCGCCGTGATGGCTTCATCCGTCTGTGGATCAAAGAGGCTGGCATTCGAGGGATGGATTACCCACACGCCGTCTTTCAGTGCATCTCGGCGCGGAATCCAGGAACCGTCTTCAGCGAAAATGAGCAGGGGATCAGACGGGCTCACCACCCTGAGCGTGAAGCTGGCATCACTGACCTCATGCCACAACAGGATCTCTCGGACCGGCTCCGGAACAGGAACCAGAGTCGGAGGATGGTTGCCGTCCACCACGCCCCAACCACGTTCCGAATGGACCTCTTGGACCGAGCCGTCGAAGGAGATCCGCCAGGGGCTCTCCGGAGAACTGCGGGGGTAAGGCACGCTGACGAAGATCTGGTCATCCTCAACCGAATATGACAATTCGGGGCGGCGCTGAACGCTTCCACCACTTCGGCGGCCCTTCCACCCGAATGGATGTTCACGCAGTTCCTCGACAAGCCTGTCGAGGAGAATTGTTGGCAATCCGGTTGTTTCAGTGCGGAGGTCAGCCGTCAGGATGCTGGGGTCGGCGACCGCGGAATCAACCACGTCGATGATGCGATCCACAATGTCCGCCGCGACCTCCCCGCCGTAACGCAGGAAATTCCGGACCGGCACATCCAGGGAACCACTTCGATACTGCTTGCCCGGCTCCTCGAGCCACTCGAGCAATGCGGTTCCGTTCGGCTCTCTGCCATGCACCAAATGGTTGTCGATCATCTGGAGTAAGTCACCAAGGCAGTACACGGGGATGCCGGAATGCATCGCCAGAATCATCACGTACTGGTTCTGATTTTCCAGGTCCGGAAAACGCGCAAGTTTGAACTTCTTGAGCAATGGCACCAAGTGCTGCCGAAGTGCGCTTTCGAAGTTCTGATCTCTGGGCATGCCAAGTTCGCTGAAGAACCCGTCCCAATAGGCGCCGTGGTCATAGGCAAGAGCGGCGTGCCCAGTCAGGATCGCGATCGTCAGGGCTGGATACCTCTTGATGATGTCGCCGTATCTCAGTCCACTGCGCAGCATCGCTTCTGCTGCCACTCCGTATCTCGACTGCGCAGTGCGTACTTCGTGAGCCGTCAAGTTCAGTTCAACGGCGAGATTGACCGGTTCGAGCGCCGCCCGAAACCGATAATCCTCGTCACTCAACCAGTCGCGAAGCGATCCCCCACCAGTCGACATGAAGCTACTCCGACTCTTCCGCAGCGTTAGGCTTCGCGTCGGCGGCGCCATCGCTATCGCCATCGCCAGAACGCTCTCGAATGAGCCGCATCGCTTCTCGCGCCTTCTTACTTCCCTCTCGGCTGAGGAAGTTGTAGGCCTTGGAAATTCCTTCGCCCGCAGCATCGAGGGCCCGGTCGGTGTGATCGCTCGCGACCTCGTAAACCCGCGATGCGGCATCACCAACACTGGGGGCATCGAATTCCTGCCACTCCTCGAGTTGATGCCGGCGAGCGCTCGCGAAGGCGTCGAGGTCGTTCTTCAGGCTTGCGCTGTGCTTTGCCAGATCGCGCACTGACCAAATCCTGAATCCGTCAATCGCATTGGTGTGTCGATAGGTTTCCAAGACTTCAGTTGCTCGGCGATACAGGTTTCCATCGGCTGCCACTTGAGTGGCAAGCAGATCGGAAGCATCCTCGAGAACCTGCTGGCGGTGCTCCGGTTCCACGTCTTGTACCCGCGCGATGCGGAGGCGCTGCCAGTTGTTCAGCGATTCCTCGGCCAGGATCAGCAGGTTCAGAGTCTCACCGAGGCTCTTCTCCTCAACAGCCCGCTTCAAGATCGCGGCACGGTCTTGGACCGGCTTATCCTCGTCAAAGTCATCCAGCGTGCGTTCAACGTGTGCGCGCAGCCGCTCAATGACGACCATTAGTTCAGGTCCTAGCGATGCGACCGACTGCCAATCAGTCGCCGGCAACACACCCGTTCGATCCAGGTTGCGGGTCATCCGCACCACCGTCGCGTATTGCCCTCTGACATCGCCTATCCGGTCGGCTTCAGCCAGTTTCAGCACGGACTCAACCTTGCCCTCGACCCGCTTGATCGACTCATTGACTTCCGCGATGGCCATCTTCAACGCCATTTGCACCGCGATCATCTGGACCGACAGCATCTGGGTTGGCCCCAGCGATACGGGGCGCCACTGCAACTGTTGCAGGAATTGGCCGCTGCTGCCGACGGTCGTCATGCGGAAGAAGCCGGGATCGCCTGGGAGAAGGCCTCCAGTCCGGATAGCCTCCATGCTTTTTGCGGAGAGCTGGACGAATTGACCGCTCTGTACGAATACCGCCGCTGCGCCCACTGCCACACCAGCAAGATTGCCGACAGCCCCCTTGGTAATACCGGCGGTGTCAACAGCATGACCGGCCGCAGCTTTGATCCTGTCGAGGTAACTCGTGACGGCCTCGGGATTGCCGTCGACCAGCACACCCTCTTGAGTTACCGAGATAACCAATTCGCCGTCACCGCCGACCGCGACCGGCAAGTTCTGCGGTTCATCGTCAGACACAGTCCGCCCCCTTACTCCCCTGTTCCCAACAGCCCCGTCCGCTTTCCACTCCACGTCACGACCAGCGCATCGCGCGCGCGGCTACTGGCGACGTACAACAGTGACCGCTCCCGCAGCAGCGCCTCAGCCCGCTCCTCGTCTGGCAAGTTGCGCAGAGTGGCCGGCGACGGGACATGCTTATCATCGGCCCCCGACAGAATCACCCGCGAGAACTCCATCCCCTTGGCCCGGTGCATCGTCAGCACCAGCGGGTAGCCCAGAGATGCGGCCGACTTGTCCAGGGCGCGTACCGTGACACCGCGCTCGCCGAGGCCCCGCACGAACCGGTCACGATCGTCCTGGCTGCGGGTGAGGACCGCGATGCTTTCGGGTTCGACGTCGCCTTCGGCGAGCCACGCCTTGATCTTGGCGGCCACGGCATCCAACTCGGCGGTCTGGTTCTCGCAGGCGATAAGTTCCGGCACAGGGCCGTTGCGGGCTGACCGATAGTCGCTGGTTTTTTCCTCGCCCTGTTCGAGGTCCGCGTATTCCGCACCTGAAAGCACGCCGACGGCGAATCGCAGATTCTGGGCGGTGGTCCGATAGTTCAGTGTCAGGCGTCGCGACCGGCCGACAATCTTGATGCCGAAGCGGCTCAACACGATCGGGCTGCCGTAAATCCTCTGATGGGAGTCCTCGGCGATGAAGAGGTCGTTGGGCCCTTCGGCCACCAGAGCCCGCAGCATCGCCCAGTGCGCCGCGTGCAGGTCCTGGGCCTCGTCGATGATGACGTGGTCGGCGAGGGCACTGGCATCCTTTTCAGAACGCAATCTCAGCGCCTCAGCCGCGACCGCCAGAAGCTCGGGGAAACTGATCGTCTCGTCCATCTGGCTGTGGCGGCGGAAGGCCTCGATGAGCTTCCACACCCCGATACGCTGCGGACGACTCAGGCGCACGCCTCGTCCTGGCCTCGCCACTTTGGCGTACTGCTCCAGTGTTGTGATCCGGTTCGCCAGCACGACGGCTACGTATTCGCTCTCCAGGAACGACGGGGTGGCGAGCTTGGCATCCAGGCCGGAGTCGACGCTCTGGGCAACCTCCCGCCACACCGCATCAGTAGATGTCCGCTTCGGGCCGAATTCGATTCCGCTGCGACCGAATACAACTGAGCATGCCGCCGAAACGATGTCGCGTGGAGTGCGGTCGAGAATCCCCTTACCCAGGGCGTCAATGCCCCCTACGTACACCCCGGGATCACCTGGATTCGCCGCTAACGCGACGCCCGGGTCCAGGGCGACCAGATCTGCTCGCAGTCCCTGCGCCAAGGTGGCGTTGTAGGTGGTGAGAATGACCCGCGCATCGGGATTCGAGCGGCTGAGTCGACGCGCGCGATGGATCGCGACGACCGTTTTTCCGGTTCCGGCGCCGCCGGAAAGCCGGAACGGTCCGCTGAAGTCAGCATCGACGTACTTGCGTTGTTCGGGATGCAGGAAGATCCGCCAGGCCGCGAAGTCGCCGCCCTCGATGACTCGGCGTAATTCTTCATCGTCCTCGATGAACGCGAACTGCATCTTCGATGCCGGCCGTTCGAGCGCCTCGATGATCTGCTGGTCGTCATCGGGATCAGTCTCGATGGGCTTTTCGGAGAAGCCGTGTTTCTCACGGATGTCCTCGATGCTGCTGCCGGTGAGTAGCTCCAGCAGCGCGCTCGCCTCCCAGCCGAGGGCGCCATCGGCCGCTTCGAGCACCGCATCCTCGTCAGCGGCGGCCATAGCCTTTCCGGCGATCCGCGGGTCAATACCGAGACCATCTGTCAGATCAACGAGTGTGTAGCCGACCCCGGCGAGGTAGGAGGGTACGGCCTTCTGCTCCAGTGCAGAAGTGTGCGTCGCCGACACCGATTGGGTAGACGGTTCGGTATCGCCGATCAGACCTTCAAGCGTCCCGTTGATGGGATTGACCCGCAGAGTGGCCTTCTCGGCGAGCTTGATCGCGTCGTCGTGGTTCCAGGTACCCATGTAGATGTAGGTGGGGGTGCTGGACTTGTCCTCGACCTTGAACAGCACTGCGCGGTAGTGGATGTCGACCCGTCCGGTCCGCACACGCGGATCGGACGCCACATGCAGCGGTTCGATATGCAGTGACGGCGAGGTGTCGTCCTCGGCGAGCTTCTCGAAGAAGTCGTACACCCTCTTCTTGATGGAGCCGTCCAGTTTGGACATCGCCTTGCTGTTCGACGCGATGACCAGGTGTGCCACTTAGATCACTCCATTCAATTTCAACGCCGCCAAAATCTGCGGAACATCTGCTGGGCAGAGGGTCCAACCGTCCGCGGCGCCTTCACCGTCGAACGTCACACCGACGCGCGCATCGGCCCACGCGAGGTCGATGACCTCGCCATCGTCGGTCTCGTATCCCAGGGCGGGCACCGCGGCGCCGGCTTCGGCGAGGGCACAGATGAGGTCCCGTTCGCCGTCGGATACCGCCTCGTTGAATACGGATTGCCATTCGGCCGGCAGCGTTGCATCGTCGGAAACCGTGGACGCGGACATCGGGGCCGCTGACAGCAGCGAATAGGTGCTGACCCGGTGACGGTCGCTGAGCCCAAGCCAGTTCGACAGTCGCAGCCACTCTTTCCAGGCCTTGCCGCCGAGGTTGGCGATGTGGTCGCCTCGGTCGTCCACGGCAAGCACCGCGCGCGGCGGGTCGGCCATCGTGTGGACTCCGGCCGCCACGGTGACTCCACCCTCGCTGAAGGCCCAGCACACGTCTGACCCGGTGTCCGTGAAGGGCGCTGACCCGTCGAGTGCCGCCGTCGCCGCGGCCCCAACTGACGCCGAATCGGAGCGGGCGCGGTTGTCGCTCCGCACGAACAGGAACGGCAGGTACGTGCCGAACTTGCCCCAGGCATCCACGTCCGGATCGACCATGAACTCAAGAAGCTGGGTGACGGGATCCTTTGCCAACAGACGAATCAGGCTCGGCTGGACGTGAAACTGCGTGGTGACGATGCTGGCAGCCTTCTGGTCGAACCAAGCAGGCTCGGCGGATTCACCGGACTTAAAGCGCTGCAGGTCTTCATGCCCGAAGGACCACACCAGGTAGCCGGCGCTGCGGAGGTCAGCACGCTTCTTGGCATCGTCAGCGACGCGGTTGTTCTCGGGTGTGGCGTGGAAGGCCCGACCGTCGGCGAAGATGGCGATCTGCGGAATATCTGGGTCGGCGGTCTGCAGCATGAAGTCCGGCTTGACGAAGCCCAGTGAAACCTGCGGCCGCAGCGACCATTTCCGCGGTTTCTTACCTTGCAGGGTGATGGTTGCCGAAGGCCCGTAGGTACCGGGCTTTTCGACGACGGCGGCGCCCATCAATTTCAGCCGCGCGATAAAGGAAGAGTAGAAGTCGCGCTCGAGGAACGACTCGTCACTGATCGGTGTTGGCGGCGGCGCCTCCTCGGTGACGCCGGCTGTCCAGTCATCGAGGTCTGGGGTGGCGTGGGCACCGACGTCGAGGATGTCGTCGAGAAGTTTCAGCGCAGTAGCGCGCGACACCTTGTCCATCTCCTGCGGTGGCGCGAACGGCAGCAGACAGCGGTGACACGCCAACCGGTCCTCATCCCGGCACGGGCACTCCCGCACCACCTGCCGCGCCGCCGCCAGCACGGCCCAGACCTTGGCGTGATCGGAGAATTCGGCGAGATACCCGGTGCCGCCGGGAACGGTGTCGTGGATCAGCAGGGCGCGTCGGTCCGGCGAGCGTAGGGCGTCACTGATCGCGGTGACGTCAAGATGTTCGGGTGAGCCGCCGATCACCTCGCGCAGCCCCAGCATGATCGCGGCGGCCAGGCTGGGGTGGGCGAAGTTGTCGTAATCCATCTTCGGCGGTAGATGCAGCAGCACACCCTGAGTCCGCAGCGCACGCGCCAACGCGATCTCGCGAACATCCTCGATAGCAACATCGCGCAGCCGGCACCAGGTGCGGTGCTCATAGCGGTTGTTGCGCCCGGCAGCACCGTCGAGTTGCCCGCATGATGCGCAGACCCGGAACAGCCCGCTGGCGCTCTCCTGCCCGGCGATCATCCGCTTCTTGCCCTGCGAGGTTCGCTTGCCCATGTTCAGCCAACGAATGTCCAAGCGGCGCAGATACTCCGCGCCGAAGTCGGAATCGGCACGGAACCAGGTGCGACCGACGTGGTTCGGGTCGATGTCGGCGGAGACACCAACCGTGAAGGGTTCGCGTTTGCGTTCATCACGAATGTCGTTGATCGTCGCCTCGTCGCGGCGCACCTCGGCCGACACCCGTGTCATCTCGACGACGTTGAGGTGCTGGCTGACGTCGGCGATGCCGCCGTTGTGGCAGCGCGGGCAGGTGGCGACGGCCTGCGATCCGCCGGCGACCAGGCTGATTCCGGCCCAGCCGCACTGCGGGCACACCTGCCAGGAGTGGATGTTGGATTCCCCTGTCCCCAGATCGACGGCGTCGATAGTGACGGCAAGGCCTTGGGCATAGAACGTGGCGCCGGGGGCCAGTTCGGTCAGCGCCACCCGCGAGCCGCGCCGGTAACTGAGTTCTTCGCCCATGTAGGCGTTCGTATCCGGGTCGATCCAGGTGACGCCGACGTCGAGGGTGACCGTGTCGTCGAGCAGGGTGTAGTTAGGCAGCACGCCGTAGCGTTCGAGAACCGAGATCCAGTAGTCGCGGGTCAGCGAGATGATCTGGGCACCAAGCAGTTTGCGGGACCCCTTCGCTATCCGCAGCGCCCGCTTGTCGTCGTCCGTCGCCGCAGGCGACGAGGCTCGCCTCTCGAATTCCGGTAGGTCGGCCTCGACCTTCTCCTGTCGCTTGGTGAGTTCGTCCAAGTCACGTTGCCACTGATGAGCCGCCGACATCAGATGCTCGGTGAGTCCACTCTGTCCCCCCTGCGGCGGCGGGCTTGCCCAGGAACGCAGCGCGGCGACCGCATCACTGCTGAGGTGGTCGCCGAACTGCCCCAGGAACCCATCGAGCAAGGGCTCCGCATCGACGGCGGCGGTTTCCATCAGTTTGTTGAGCCAGCTGTCGGGTCCTGGGTCCCCGAGCACCGCGCGGGCGTCCTTGGGTGCGACCATCTGGGGATCGCGCGCGAACCGGTCGACGATGTGCGCAACGTACTGACGTTGCAGGATCTCCTCGGCGCTGAGGAATGTCGCCGGGGGGCGAACGTCGCCCTGGATCACCGAGAGCGGCTCGAACAGCTTTGGCAGGTGTTCGCCGCGGCCACGCACGTAGGCCAGCACCAGCGAGTTGCCGGTGAGCCGGCCGGCGCGGCCCACCCGTTGCAGATACGACGACACCGATCGCGGCAACGATCCGAGCATCACGGTGGAGAGGTCGCCGATGTCGATGCCCATCTCCAACGTCGGGGTCGCGACGAGCACGTTGGGCGCCTGTGGGTTGGTACCGCCGTGCTTGAAATCGTTCTCGTAACTGAGGCGGAGCTTGTCGGGCAGCAGCGAGGTGTGCTCTCGTGCCACAACGCGTTTCATCTCGGCCGAGTCGTAAAGCCGGCGGTAGAAATTGTCGGCCCGCGGCGCGCGGTGCAGGGTGCCCGGGCAGCGGGTGAGCATGCAGGGGGCGCCGTCGAGTTCGTCGATAGTGGTGAGGCTGCCCGGGACCGGTGTCTGGCAGACGTCGCAGGCGAGCAGGTGCTGCCCGTCCAGCAGTGCCTCGACGGTCGGCACGGTGACTTGCACGGTGGTCGGCTGCAGCCCGTACACCGTGGAACCGGTTTCGGTGAGGATGGTGTTGAGCACCATCTGCTCGGTGAGTTCAGCGAACAAGGCTTTGGCCAGGAAGGTGCCGTCATAGGGGCTGACGTCCAGGCACCGGGAGGTCCATATCGCATACCAGGATGTGGCTGCGGTGATCGGATCGAATCCTTCGGGCAATGCGCCGCTGCCGGACTTCAGCGCCGGGAAGGCCGGTGCGGGGCGGCCTTTCGGGAAGGCGGGCATTCCCTGGCCGCGTGGGCGGCCGCCCCAGATGTGATACCGGTTGGCATTTTTCTCGAGGTAGGGCCGTAGCCAGTCGTGGTGGATGCCGCCGCGGGTGCGAATGCGTTCGACGGTGCCGCGCACCCATCGGGCGAGGGCCTCATCGGGAATTCCCGCCAGTGGATGTTGGACGGGGTCGGCTTTGTCGACCGCGCGCCTGCCGATGATGGTGGCCCGCTGCGGTGCCCCCAGGTACACCTCCGCGGCGACGCTGCCGGTGAGTTCGAGGGTGCGGCCGGTGCGCGATTGCAGCCCGAACTCCAGGTCGACGTCGAACTGCAACCGCCTTTTGGCTTTGTTCTCCGCCGCTCGCCGGGTATTGGGATGGAGGTCGGGGTTCCAGAAGCCGACGAACTCGTCGCGGTCGACGATGTCGGGCGGCAGCAACTGGTAGCGCAGCATGGGGTCATTGCCGGCGCGATCGACGACGGCCTTGGCCAGCTGGGTCAGGTCCAGTTCGCTGGCGCCGATCGCGCCCCGCAGCGCGGTGCGCAGGCTGAGGCTGTGGGAGCGTGCCTGAACGAACCCGGCACGGTGCGCCGCGTCCTGGACGCTGTCGGTGAACATCAGCGCTTTCTTCTCGCCGGTGTCAAGGCTCTTGTCGCCGAACAGGTTCGACAGCGTGACCGACAGTTGAGTGGCCACCGCGCTGCCCATGAAGCGGATCCCGTCAGTGGCCCCGCAAGCCGGGCAGACGTCCTGCTTGGACTGCTCGTCAGCGTCGGGGCCGACCAGCGTGAGCACGGGTAGCACCCGTCCGTCGAGCACCTCCGCACTCTCCGGGTCCGGCGTGGTGTTGAGCAGTTCACGGTGGTCAAGGTGGAACCAGCGCAGCCCTTCGACCTTCTCGGTCACCTGCGCCTCGGCGGGCGCGGAGATCAAAGCCCGGAAGCGCGACGCTCCCGCGGCGTGGTCAGCGCGGATAGCCTCGTCAGTGACGTCGAGGGTGCTGCCGGTCGGTGCGAGACGCGCCCCCCATCCGGAGCGGCCGCAGTGCCGGCAGAACACCGCGGGCAGGAACAGCTCACTCTCGTCGGCGACAGTGCCGTCATCCGACCAGCGATAGGTAGCGGCGGCGCGGACTACCCGGTCGACGCGGCTGAGTTCGCGGATCCAGAGGTGGACGTCGACGCCAAGTGCGGTGCGGCCGACCTCGGCCCGAACGTGCGAAAGCAACGCAAAAACGTATTGCAGCAATCGGATTCGGGTAACCCGGGTCCGCGCAGCGTCCCGCTCGCCCGGGATGACCGGGAACACCCGGTCGGCAAGATCGGCCAGCGACACCGCATCGACGGCGTGGGTGAGTACCGCAGCGATCAGGGGGTGACCCTTCACTTGGTCAAGCATCTCCACCGCGGTCAGGGAAGGATCCCCACCCGTTCGCTCATCGAACAGCTCGGTGAAGACCGCTGCCGCGATGGCTTCGTTGCCGGTGGCCTGCTGCTGGGCCGCGGCGATCCGGTCGACCGCCTCCGGCAGTGCAGGATCCACGGGAACGAGCTGACCGTCACGCTCCCCTGCCCGAGCAGCGAGCCACTGTTCCGGAGTGAGCCGGGTCTCCTCGATCACCGCGGCGGGCTCGAATTTCTCCCCGAACACGGTGTAGGCGAAGTCCAGCATGGCGGCCGGCGCAGCACGTGACCCGAGCGTGGCCGACGTCGCGACCGGAGTGATCCGTCCCAGCGGCCGGCTGCGATCGTCGTCGGTGACGTTCGAGGTAGCGGTCCAGTGGCTCTTGAGGGTCAACCCCAGCCGGCGCAGCAGCATCGCCACGTCGGTGCCCTGGGCGCCGTCGTAGGTGTGGAACTCGTCGAGCACCAGGTATTGCAGCGATTCCGCGGACAGCCGCCACATGTCTGCACGGCCCGGATGCAGCAGCATGTGATCGAGCATCTTGTAGTTGGTCAGCACGATGTCCGGCGGCGAATCGTGCATCAACGACCGGTCGGTGATGAGCCCGTCGGCCGAAACGCGGGTACGTCCACCGGTCGACTGCTCGCCGGTGTAGAGGCCGGCGGTAACCGCTGATAGCGCTGGATCACTGGAAATCAGTGCAGCCAGCCGCTCGGCCTGGTCATTGGCCAGCGCGTTCATCGGATAAAGGATCAGCGCCTTCATCCCGGTCACGCCAGCTTTACGGGCGCGCAGCACGTGGTCGAGGATCGGCAGCAGGAACGCCTCGGTCTTGCCAGATCCGGTACCCGTGGTGACCAGGGTTGGTTGCGGGCGGTCCTGATACTTCGTCGACAGCCGCTCGAACGCCCGGGCCTGATGGCCGTACGGAGCGAAACCTTCCGGCCACCAGTCGAGGTGGTTGGCCCAATCATCAGCGGCTGGCGCGAACGGCAACCGCAACCGCACATACGGACCCTTGAACATTCCCGAGTCCGGATCACCGATGAAATCGGTTAACGCAGCCTGGGCATCCGGATCGGTCAGCGCGAATGTCGTTGCCAGATAATCAGTTAGACCCTCGCGCAGGTGCTCGGCCTGCAAGGTTGGCAGAAGTGCGCCCATCAGCGCTTCTTCTTCCGCGTCGCCAGCCAGATCGCGTGGTCGATCTCCCATGCCGTTGGCGGACGGTTACCAGCAAGTCGAACCTTCGGCATCAGGGCCGCGATGATCTCGCGCGCACCATCCGGATCGGTCTTAACGTCGTGCTGTTCCAGCCAGCGCAACACCATGCGATCAGGCTTGATCAGGTCGTCGTTGCCGATCAGCATCCAGAGGTAACCGCGTCGAACTCCGTAACCTCCCTCACCAGGGATCGAACGTAGCTCATCATTCAATTCGGCGAAACGCTCGTCATCGGCCATCAAGTCGATAGCTTGCTCAAGGGTTTCGACCCCGTGCTTTCGGAATATCCGACAGTGAAGAAGCACGGCTTCGGACTTAGGAATCCCGCTCCGGGTCGACGTCTTCTGCAAATTTGTTAGAGCAGTCAGCCGATCCAGCCCGAGCGCTTCGAGATCCTTCAGCTTTAGCGGATCTTTTGCGCGAAACCCATTGGCAGGTGCGGTCGGCTGGTCCACGCCGAACTCTCTAGCAATTCGCTTTCGCACAAGTGGAACCACGACTTTGTCGTAGTGAGCACCGATGCTCCACACCGCATCCGCGATGCAGAATGCCAAGCTCACCCATCGCTGATCCCGCGGCCGGGGGTCCAGCGCTGTGACAGCATTGGACAACGTCTCCAGCGTGGCGTCATCAAGAGCTCCGCGCTCAACCATCCTGCCGTCCCCCGTATCCCATCAACCCTGAACTAGATCGCTGAAATGCTTGTGCGCCAGCTCGATATCGCGCTCCCGGTCGACTCCAACGAATGGCTCAACGTAGGTCACGCCGTCCATAGTGCAGTCGGCCGGCTTCAACTTGCCCTTGCGGTAATCGGACGCGAGCTTGCCGGGTAGTTGGCGACCATTTACGTCGTAAAGAGCCTCACGCTCGTACCGCTGCAACACGGGAAACTGAGCTCGATAAATTGCCAAACTCTGCTCGACACTCAGCCCTAGAGCAACGTCCACGATTGCATCAATTTCGATTGCCGCTCGCCGCCTGTCGGCCTGACGACGCAGTGGCGTTGATTCGGTCCAAACGGATTCGACCGCATCGAGTTCAGTGTGCGGACGGAGCGCACCGCCAACACCAGGTACCCATCCATCGTTGCGCCAAGCTGGCGAAAAAACCTCCTCCCAGAGTTCTGCAAAGTTGGCCGTCAAGCAGTTGAGCAGAAGAACCCTATGAAGCAAATAATCATGCAGGGGCGAATCCCTTAGGAAAGGAACCACTCCCAGCACGCCCATCACCAAATCACCGAAGTTCGCGGTGCGGATCAGGAAATCGACGGTCAGCGAAGACAAGAAGCCTGATAGAACTGCGGTAGTTCGATTGTCAGTCAAGTGCGCCGTAACCATTTGGTGGACATGACACGGGCCAGGAGGAAGCAAACAGCTGATCACCGTTCGCTCCATATTCGTATCGAGTCGACGCCGCCAAGCGACTCGGTAGTAGTCATTACTCGGTCGCCCAGCCCACTGAGGGTATCCCGCTAGATATTCAGGCCAAGGTTTTGCAACTTGATAGCGCGTTCGTGGGATGAATTGAGAGCCGACTCCTTCAGTGCTGATGACGTCATAGTCTCGGTGAGTTTTCGCAGCCTCATTAGTTTCTTGAAAGAATGCGTTTGCGATCCATATCTGAGGTCCTTGATAAATAAGATGATCAAACCGCTTGGGCCTTTCCGGACGCTTCCGATAGAAGCCAAGGTCAAAACCCGTCTTCTCAACCCATCCTTGCGTCAACATCAAATCCGAAACTGGAACTCTTGGCGCCTTCGACAACTGAGCGATCGCGGCGTTGGCTGCGCGGGTGGGGGTGTAAACCATCCTCGCTTCCAGCGAAGGCAGATCAACCGAGTCCAAGAGATCTGCCCACTGACGAAGTACGGATCCGTCGACCGTCTCGATCCTCGAAGAGTGAGGCTCAAGGGACCAATTATCGTTTTCGTCTTTTATCCCTGGGAGCGGGGTGTCGCCGCTGTGCTTGAACGACCGCAAGATCGTGTCAGGATGATAGAGATACGCAGCATGCAGAAATTGGGGAGCATCATTTCTGGCTCCGTAAACATTCACGCTGAAAGATCGTGTATTTCCGATTTCGAAGAGCTTTAGCTGATTCTTGAAGTCCCAGTGTCGTCGAAGCCGCAAGTAACAGTCCCGCCTGATCCTGCCAGCACTTGGTTCGGTCAGGTGATTGTCGGTGTGAATGAGCGCAACGATCCCATCGACCTTCATGTTGCGCCACGTGTTGGATATGAACGATCGGTATAGATTCGAGTGTTGTCCTTGCAGAAGCGGATAAAGGATCGAAGATCCGTACAACTCGGAGATTCCCGCCTGACCGGCACGCTGATCTAACAACCGGGCGACCACATTTGGATCCGAGAGGAGATTTTCTCGGCGTTCTTTTTGTCGGCTTGGAGACGGAGCGTCGGTAACGACCCACCAGGGATCAAATTCCGCTAACTCTCTGACCTCGTCCCAGTCCGGTCGCACCCATGGCGGATTTCCGACTTGGAGATCAAAACCGCTTCGCTCGAACACAGGCGCGAAGTCCAACTCCCAATGGAAGAACGCCTGCGCGTCGGCTATACCCTGCGCAACTTCCAACCAAGGAAACCGCTTGAGCGCATCATCGACCGCAAGCGCCTGCGAAAAAACACGGTCATTGGCTTCCGCAACATCAAGTTCCTGCCAACTCAGGTCGCTAGCGAAACTCGTTTGTCCGTACTTTTCGAATTTGCCGGATTTCGGCGGGACTCCAAGGATCGCTTCGAGACCACCGACCCACTCTTCCCAACCGGGCGGTTTGATGACGGTCGTCAGCGGCCAGCAACACAAGGCGCACCATGCATCCATCACCCGTCGCAGCCGACGGTAGGCACCGAGTTCGTCCCTTAGAGCAGACTCGATCTGCTCGCGAGTCACCGCGTTTGCGGAACGTTCACCTTCTGGCTGGCCCCAAACGTCGATTTCACGGCGGATCTCAGATTCAGCAATTACCAAACGGCGCAGGGCCAGTTCCCAGAGCATCTCCACACGCTCGGCCAGCGCAGCCAGCCGCTTCTTCATCGTGGCAGTTGGGTTGCTGCGAATACTATTGCGCCACAGTCGTAGTTCTTCCCGCTTCTCTGGCGAGTAGGCCTTAGCTTCGGCCGTGTCAGTCACCGCGCCCCAGCCTTGCGCCGGCAGCAGAAAGTGGTGAATGCCTGCACCGATATCCTGGCCAAGCGCCTTGTCTTCCGGTGGGGTCGACAGCCAGGCTTTCTTTGCGAGAAGTGTTGGCGAATAGACCGCTCGGCGGGCGCCGATAAGTGAGTTACCGCGGCGCAAGTGCAGACCGAACCAGGGTGCCTGCAGGCCCGCCACCATAGTGTCCAGCCACAGCGAGATTTCCGCGAGCTCCACGGCGGTGGCGTTGAGGTCGACCCCGTAGACCTGATGCAGGGCGAGGTAAGCCTTCACCTTCTGTAGTTCAACCTGGTACTGGTCGGCGTCGATGACCTCGCCCAGATCCTCCTGCTTACGCTTGAGGTACTCGCCGGCAAGCTGGCGCACAGCCTCGATGGCAAACGCTCCGGATCCCAGCGCTGGCTCGCAGATACTAAGCTGCAGAATTTGCTCCGGCGTGGTGCGCTCACCGTTCTGGTCAAGCAGTTCCTCAAGCGCCTGTGAAACAACGAACTTCGTCAGCACTTCCGGGGTGTAGTACGAGGCGGACTGCTGGCGCTCGCGGCCGGCGAGGCGGAAAACGAATGCCCCCTGAAGGTGAATTACCGGTACGGTCTCGCCGGTGACCTCATCAACCCGGGTAACAAAATTCGACTCACTCAGATAGTCCGATACGGATACAGGAACTATCCATGACCCCTTTTCCGTATCTCCGCCCTCCGCAACCTCATAGAGGTCTTCAGTGGCGAAGAAGCCGGTGTAGGACATCAGCCCCTCGTACACGGCTCCGAGTTGGTTGATGCCGAGTTCGGCGTAGGAGATGAATCCTCTGTCCGTTCCCTTGCGGCTCTTGGACGCCTTGGATAGAAGCAAATGCTGCAGGACTCGCTGAGCGGCCTCGTTGCTCAGGCGAACCTCGTCGATCAGTGCCGTGGCGGCGGGCGCAAACAGATCGGCGCGTAGTGCATTGAACTCCAGGCCGGGTGCTGGGTCGTCAACCTCATTGCTGGCCGGTGCATCGGGTGCATGGCCCTGATCCACGAGCCGGAACAGGGTTGCCAGCGATTCATATAAATGGGTGCCTGACTTCGCCTGTGGGGAAACGAGTTCCGTGAGGGTGAGCTCTCGCAAACGGTCCAGCCCGTAGCCCTCGCCGTACTCAGGTGCACCAGACGGCAGCACCTTCATTTCCGGTGACGCTTCCGCGTAGAGCAGGAACAGTATCCGGTACAGGAACCGCAGCGACTGCTTGGCGAGTTGTTGCGCGTCGATCTCGTCCAATGGCAGGCCGCGGTCAGCACGGCGGCGCACCACGTCGTTTGCGATGATCTCAATGGATAGCCGGATGCCCTCGCGCAGATCCTTCGACACCCCCACGGTGTGCTTGACCGAGTCCTCGAGAACTCCCGCCCACCAGATATTTCCGTCAGCATCGGGCAGCAGCGCCTGCCTACTGAGCATGGCGACGACGCGGTCGACTTCGCCGCCGCGTTTGTCATCGCGGCGTTCAGCGACCACCAGCAGATCGACAGCCAGGTAGCGGCCTTCAGCCCACCGCTCGGCTTCGGCCAACAGCAGCCATTGCCCGGCCTGGACCACGGCGAAAGCCGGAGGATCGTCGGCACGGAAGGCTGCCGACACCGCTTTGGATACCGCGGTGATGGGCTTGTTGTCCTCCTCACCGGCGTTCAGCAGCAGCCCGGTCTGCGGGTCCAGCAGATCGTCGACCGAGGCCACCGGGGTGGCCTGCAGGAACAGCGTGCTGGTGATGCCGTCGAGTTGGGCTGCGGGAAGCCGCAATTCGGTTCCGGCCCGTTCGCCGGTGTAGTCGATGAGGTCCTCGGGGAACCCGAAAATTCGGCGGATCAGAGCATGCGCCGCCGGTGCGTTGTCGGGGTGCTCGGCCAGTGCGGACAGTGCGGTCTGCAACTCCCCCGCGGCGGCGAGGAGGTGACGTCGGACGGTGTCACGGTCCTCGGCGGCTTCGGCGTCCCATTGCTTGCGGAGCTCGAGCACCTTTCCCTGGAAGGACTCCTTGGTGGAGTCGGTGGTGAAGTAGTGCTCGCTGATCCAGTCCTCGCCGACGACGATGGAATCGTAGGAAGGCACGGCTCACGCATCCTTTCCGGCGACGGGGGCATCGGCGGTGACGATCACCAGCAGAGGACGCACCAACTGCTGGGTGGGCGCCAGCAGATCGGCCAGTCGCTGCTCCTCGGTGATCCGCTGCCCGAACTTTCCAACCTGGGACCTCTGGGCTCCGCGCAGATCCAGACGATCAGCCTCGGCGTGCCAACGATCAGCCCGTGCCCGCCACTGCGCGAGCCGCTCTGTGGTGGCCGCTTCCTGGGCGTCGAGCACCCAGCGCATCTCGCGGCGGGCGTGCTCGACCGCAACGGGGATGAGCGTTTGGTATCGCTCAACGTCGGCGACCGGGCCTGGATTGGACGAGCCGGGCTTCAACGCAGTTGCGGTAGTGAGGAAAGCGAGGTCTTCCAACGGCTCGACCATGCAGAAGTCCGGGTTGCCCGGATTGGGGAACACCGCGGTGGAGAACACCCGCGAGATCAACTGGCCCCGCTTGTTCGTGAGCGTTCCCATCAGCAGGACGGTGGGTGCATCGACGTCACCGCGGATCACGAACACCTGGTTGCGGCCCAGCGCTGTGAGCGCTCGGTCGCTGGCCCAATCCAGCACGGGGTGCAACGGGCCCAGGTAGTGCGCTTCAGGCCAGGTGGTGTTGTTGACCCCCTTGCCTTCCCGAGCCAGCCGCAGTTGGGCGTTGCCGACCTGGGTGGAGGTGGCGAGCTTGAGCCGCTCCAGCACCCGGCCGTGCTGCAGGTAGTTCTGCGGCAGTTGGGCCATGCGCTGGCGCAGGTCGCGTGGCGGGGTCAGTTCGGCGATGCCGTGCGGGGTGCTCACCGTCCATCCGATGCCGCCATGGTCAGGCGCGGCGTGGGGCACGTCGTGGAACGCGGCGTGCAACGCCTCGTCCAGGAAAGTGAGGTCGTCGGGATACAGGCTTTGACGCGGTGATGCCGGTAGCAGCGGTGGGGTGTCGTCTTCGGCGTCGAACTGTGCGAAGAACGCGTCGAGGTCGCTGCCGTCCGCGACCTGCTCGGCGGTGCGGACCGCGTCGTCGATCTTGGCGCCCTTGGCCAGCACGTCGCGAATGGTGTTCTCTTCCTCGGTGACGCTGTGCTTGCCCATCAGCGAGGCGACATCGCCAAGTGTCTTGTGCGCCTGGTTCTCCCGTTCCAGAAGCCGGGATAGCACTCGCAGATCGCCGGAGAAATCCGGATCGGATGGTTCGAGGATCAGCGAGGAGATCACCGGCGGGTGCTTCTGCCCATAGCGGTCGATGCGGCCGTTGCGCTGCTCGATGCGGATGAGGCTCCACGGGATGTCGTAGTGGATGAGGTGGTGGCATTGGGCGTGCAGGTTCACACCCTCGGAGGCGACGTCGCCGGTGACCAATACCCGGATGGGTGAGGTTTCCAGTTTGAAGCTGTCGACGATCTCCTGCTGTTCGACGTCGGAGAGCCCGCCATGCAACATTGCGACGTTCTCGGCTTTGAGTCCCAGCGCCTTGGGTAGGTGGTCACGCAGCCAGGTCAGGGTGGCGATCCGCTCGGCGAAAACCACTGCGCGGGTGGGCGATGCGCCCCCAACGCCGACGTGCCTGAGCCGTTCGACGAGTGCGGCGAACTTGCCGGCGGGCTGGGCCAGGGCCTTGGCATTGAGCTCGTCGAGAACCTCCAGCGCCTTGAGTTCGGTCTTCTGCGGGCTGTTTGCCTTGTCGAGCTTGGAGCGGCGTTGCTTGATCGACTCGCCCAGCGCTGCCGGGGACGACAGGAAGGCCTTGGCCAGGGTCCAGGGGAACAGCGCTTTGGTGTCGCCCGAATAGGGCGAGCTTCCGGTGGCCGGGTGCAGCCAGGTGTGGGACAGCTCGGCGGCCACAGCGTCCTCTTCGGGAGAGGGTTTCACCAGGAGGTGGACCGGTTCGGCCCGCTCGGCCCAGTCGCTGCCGACTTCGGCCGCGACGTCGGGGCTGTGACGGTGGCGGCGGATCAGCAGGGACTCGACATCCTCTTTCGTGAAGCTGCCGTCGGCCTTGACGACGGTGGGGTCGAGCAGGCGCAGCAGTTCGGCGAAGGATTCCTCCTTGCCGTTGTGCGGGGTGGCCGAGGCGAGGATCAACGCCTCGGTGTTGGGTGCCAGGACGCGGGCCAGTTCGTTGTTCTGGGTTCCGGTGTTGGTGAGGTTGTGCGACTCGTCGATCACGACGGCGTCCCACTGCTGACGTTCAAGGTGCGCCTTGTAGCGGGGGCTTTTGAGGGTGTCGATGGAGATGATGGCGCGCTTGAAGTAGGTGAACGGGTTGCGGGTGGCCGGTAGCTTCTGGCGGACCTTCTGGATGCCGGTGGAGTCGAGGCGGACGAAGGGCAGAGCGAAGCGGCACCACAGCTCATGTTGCATCTGCTCGAGGACGTGCTTTGGGGTGACGATGAGGATGCGTTCGCCTCGGCCGCGGCGGACGAGCTCGGAGAGGATCATGCCGATTTCGAGGGTCTTGCCTAGGCCGACGGCGTCGGCGATCAGGATGCGGGGGCGGATGTGCTGCGGGTCGAGGGCCTTGGTGACCGCGGCCTGCTGGTAGGCCAGGGAGTCGGCGAGCATGTGGGTGGAGACGGCGAGGGCCTGGTCCCCGTACGGAACCGGGGTCTTCCTTAGAAGTGCCTCCAGCCACAGCCGGGAGTCGCGGTAGCCGGAGGATCCGTCGGCGACCACTCTCGCTTCCTTCGGGTCCTGGACCTCGATGGCGTCCAGGCTGGAGTAGAAGGCGGCCGTGGTCTCTGAGACCAGTTCGGACAGGCCGCGGACGCGCACCAGCCAGCCGTCGGCTCCCTGCTCGGCTGAGGTGACCAGCCACTCCTCGTCGCGGATGACGACGATGGAGCCAGGTGCGACGTTGAGGTCGGCTGTTGGCGCAGTAATGGTCGTCCCTCCCCCCGAGTTGGTCATTTACCGAATTAACGACAAAGTTAGCGTCTTGAGCCGACGAGATGGGCAAATAGGTGTCGGTTGCCGGTGCGAGACTGACCACATGCAGTCCGACATGCTGATGTTCACCGTTACCGACCCCGAGGTCGGGTGCGTCCCGATGCCGGCACGTCATCTGGCAAAGCTGGGCATCTTTGAGACCACCCATCTGGAGAGGTGGATCGTCGACCACCCCGAGGTGCTCGGGGACGGGCAAGACGTTGAAGTCTTGACCAGTCCGGGTTCGAGTCTTCCTAGTATTGACTGAAATGAACGGGGGAAGTTGATATGGCACTCTTCGGGCTGTTTGGTGGATCAAAGGCTGAGGCTCCGCGCAATGATCAACTGGATCATTGGCTGGAAGAAACACTCAAGCGTGAACTCGAACAGGATGAGCTCGTACGGGATGAGGACGGTGACATTCCCATTCGACATGGCAGCGCGATGGTCTACGTCACCGTTATTGGCGTCGACAGCGAACTACCACTCATCCGAGTGTTCGCGCCGCTACTCGAGGACTTCACGATGAGACCGGAAGTCTACGAAGCAGTCAACTCAATCAACCGTCAAACCCCTTTCGCCAAGGCGATCGTCGATGCGGAGATCGGGCAGATAGTCCTGGCTGCGGACCTGTTTGTCTTCGATCAGATGTCATCCGAGCAACTGATGGCCACGATCGAACTCGTCGGAGAAAACGCAGATCACTTCGACACCATGCTGCAGAAGCGTTTTGGTGGCACTACAATGTTCGATGACGATGACTCGGGCGAATTTGATGTCTAAGCCGTTAAGTCTGTTGCGGCAGTTCAGCGATGAGATCGTCGCTCTAGCCGAACAGATAGTGCAATCCACCGCGTCTGTCACCGGTCAAACTAGTGACTTTCGGGAGTGCACCGGGTCCGCCTGGCTCTATGACGCCGAGCACCTAGTCACTAACAACCATGTTGTCGAGAACCTTGTCGATCCGATTCACGTGCAACTCCCTGGAGGCGGCGCCACGCAGGCATGGGTCATCGGCAAGGACCCACTCACTGACCTAGCCGTCCTTCGTGCCGATCCACAATCTGCTCCCCCTCTCCGGATATCCCAAGAAGGGGCGAGACTGGGGGAACTGTGTTTCGCTTTCGGCTGCCCTCTCGGGCGCTACCCCGAGAGCCTCAGCATAGGAATCGTCAGTGGGCTGAAGCGAAGCATCTCAGCGGGCGACAGACAGTCGATTTTCGACGTGATCCAGACAGATGCGGCAATCAATCCTGGCAACTCCGGCGGTCCGTTGGTAAACACCGAAGGTTTGGTGATCGGTGTGAACACGGAAATCGACACCGAGGCAGAGTGGGGAATCGGGTTTGCCATACCAGGTGAAACCGTTGCCCAAGTAGTGAGCGAACTCATTACCTACGGAACGGTCGAACGCGCGTCCTTAGGCGTGACCGTCGCTCGAAAGCCAGTAAGTGGCGTGCCAACGGGGCACGCATTGGTGGTCACCGCACTACGCAACAACCCAGCTGGCCCCTTACTGGAGGGCGACGTACTGCTGACTGTCGCGGGCCGTGAAATCGCTACTCAGAACGATCTCCTCAGAGCACTTCGTCGCGACGTCGCTAACCGCAGGATCCAGGTCATGGTTCTTCGAGATGGACAGGAAATCATGGTCGAGTGCCTCCCACGTGCAATGAGGAGCTACGGGTAGAACCGCACCCCGTCCGGGAGGTTTCACGGAATCCTGCGAACTCGTAGCACCAACCAAAAATTTCGCACTCGGTAGGGCGGGCGGGGCTCGAACCCGCGACCAACGGATTATGAGTCCGCGGCTCTAACCAACTGAGCTACCGCCCCCGGTTTTTCAACCAGTCAAACCTTACCGGTGGCCCCGGGGCGAGCAGTTCAGCGCTGGCGCAGGGTGCGCTCCAGGCCCTTGTTGATCGCCTTGAGGGTTTCGATCCGGGCCAGGTACTTGTTGTTGGCCGGGATCACGTGCCATTGGGCGCCCACCGAGGTGGTGCGCAGCACCATCTGGTCGACAGCCTTGACGTACTCGTCCCACCGCTCCCGGTTGCGATAGTCCTCCTCGGTGATCTTGTGCTTCTTGTATTCGGTGTTCTCCCGGGCCTGGAAGCGGGACAACTGCTCTTCCGGGGAGATGTGCAGCCAGAACTTCGCGACGTAGCAGCCGTGCTCGACGAGTTGCGCCTCGAAGTCGTTGATTTCGTCGTAGGCCCGCTGCCATTCGGCCAGGGTCGCGAAACCCTCCAACCGTTCCACCAGCACCCGGCCGTACCAGGTGCGGTCGAAGATGACGAACTTGCCCGCCGCCGGCAGATCGCGCCAGAACCGCCACAGGTAGTGGAACTTGCGCTCCTCCTGAGTGGGCGCGGCCACCGGGATCACCCGGTAATCGCCGGCCTCCAGTGCCGCGGTGACCCGACGGATCACCCCGCCCTTGCCCGCGGCGTCCCAGCCCTCGAAGGCCAGCACGGTGCTCACCCCGCGCTTGCGCGCCTCGATGGACAACGCATGCAGTTTGGCCTGCTGCTTGGCCAGCTCCTCGCGGTAGGTGTCGCGGTCGATGGTCTTGGTCAGGTCGATCGCGGAGAGCAGGTTGGCCTTCTCGTCGAAGTCGCCGAACACCGACTCGGCCACCGACGGACCGGTCTTCCCATTGCCGTCCTCGGCCAGTCGGGCGGTGATCGCCGCCAGGATGGTGCGCGCCACCGTCAGGTCGCGGTAGCGCTCGTCGGTGGACTCCACGATGGTCCACGGCGCACCGGGGGCACTGGTCTCGCGCAGGATGCGTTCGGCGATCGGCAGCACCGGTCCCAGAGAATCCAGCGCCGCCCAGTCCCGCTCGTCGACCTGCCAGCCGAGTTCGGGATGCTTCGCGGCCTCCTTGAGCTTCTTCTTCTGCACCTTGGCCGGGGTGTGCAGGAAGAACTTCAGGATCAGCGCACCATCGGCGACAAGCGCGTTCTGCATGTTGGCCATGTGCCGCAGCCAGGCCGAGAACTCGGCCTCCTTCATCTCCTTCTCGGCGCGCTGGTTGGCCGCCCGCATCAGGCCGCCGACGAAGAACGAGGCGCGACCGTTGGGGGGAATCGACCGCCACAACCGCCACAACGGCGGGCGCTGGTGCTCCTCGGCGGTGGCGTCGGCGAACACCCGGGTCTCGATGAACCGGGAGTCCATCCACTCGTTGAGCCGGTTGACCAACGCGTTGGCCGCCAGGCGGTCATCGCCGGCGATCCAGATGACCACCGGGAAGTCCGCGTCGCGCAGGTCGTACTGCGCGTTGATCAGGCCGACCCGCAGAGCCGGAATGGCCTCCTTGTAGTCCTCTTTGCTGACCTTGTTGCCGACCTCGCATACCTCAAGCATCCCGACACGGTATTGAAATCTGCGCCCGGCCGGGCCGGAATCGGAACTCAGGCTGAACGGGAGGTGAACACCGTCTGACCGTCGGCGTCGATGATGTAGCGCTCGGTGCCCTGCTCGACATGCGGTGCATCGGCCGCCAGTGCGACCGCGATCTTGTTGCTGGCATTGCGCATCACGTCAAGGGTGAGTTCGCGGGCCTGCTCCGGGGTGAAGTGACGCACGACGTCCGCAGCGATGTCGGGGGCGATGTCCGTCGGGCTCCAGATCAGCGCGTCGGTATAGCGCAGCGCTGCCTTGTGTGCGTCGGTGAGCAGCACGGAGGACTCGTAGGTGTCGACGTCGTCGTACAGCGACTCGGATCCACCGGCGTCGAGGGCGGTGCTCTCCCGCAGCGACTTGCACAGCCGGCAGTCATGCGCGCGAGCGCCGCGCAACCGCACCACTTCGGTGGTCACCGGATCCAGTGCGCGCAGCCTCGCCACCGCGGGCAGGAATCGGGTGAACAGGACCGCGGCCGCATCGACATCTGCAGCGGGTGCCTGGTCCCACTCGACCGGGAGGCCCAGCGCCGTCAGCCCGGCCCGCAGCCGCGGTAGAAAATCGGCCAGAAAAATCTGCACCACTGTCGCGTAGGTCTGTTTACCGAGCGCGGCGACGAACGCGGTTCGCTGCTCGTCGGTGATCATCGACACGTCGATACCGAACTGCTCGGCGAATTCGACGACAGCATCCGGGTGTTGGCCGAGTGCCGATCCGGACGCCAGTTGACCCAGCAGCAGGTCGATTTCGTCAGCGGCCACAGCTGATTATTGCGCCTGACTCACCGAGGACATGTGGAAGTCCGGGATGCGCAGGGTCGGCATCACCGCGCGGGTGGCCCAGTCGCTCCACTCCCGCGGCAGCGTGATCTCGGCCGCTCCGGCCTCGGTGGCCCGGCGCAGCAGATCCAGCGGGCTCTCATTGAACCGGAAGTTGTTGACCGCCGCGGTCACCTCACCGTCCTCGACGAGGTAGACCCCATCACGGGTCAGTCCGGTCAGCAGCAGGGTGGTGGGGTCGACGGTGCGGATGTACCAGAGCGTGGTCAGCAGCAGTCCGCGTTCGGTGCCGGCGATCATGTCGGCCAGATCCTTGTCGCCGCCGGTCATCAGGAAGTTGTCGGCCGGTACCGCGGGCCTGGTTCCGAACTCGGTGGCCGCGGCCCGCGGATAGGCCAGCGCGTGGATGGCGCCGTCGCGGATCCAGTCGACCCGGTCGATGTCCATCCCGTTGTCGAACAACGAGATTCGCTCCGAGCCGACGGCGGTGTGCACGAAGGGTGCACACTCCAGACCGGGCGCGTGCGGGTCGGAGTAGATGGTCAGCGGCAGATCGGTGAGCTTCTCCCCCACCCTCGTACCGCCACCGGGAGCAGACAGCGCGGTGCGGCCCTCCTGGGCGCCACGGCCGTCCATCGACCAGCCGAGGTAGATCATCATGTCGGCCACCGTCGACGGCGGCATCAGCGTCTCGTAGCGACCGGCCGGCAGGTCGACGGTCTTGCGGGCCCACCCGAGTCGCAGCGACAGGTCGGCGAGCATCGCCTCGATCGGGACGTCGGCGAACCACGGTGTGCTGATCCCTGACCAAGCGCTGGCGCCATCGCGTTTGGCGTTGATCTCCACCGACCCGGTGGGCTGGACGAAGCGGCGACGCAGTCCGGTCGAGGTGCCCAGGAACGTCGTCTCGACGACGTGGTGGGCGAAGCCGTAGAGGGTGTCGTTGCGGCCGAAGCCCGCCGACAGTGCGCGGGCGACTTCGGCGAACGCCCCGGCGCCGGTCAGCGGGACCGGATCACCCCAATCGGCGGGCTCACCATTGCCGGTGAGCAACGGTGCGGCGTCGCGGGCCTCCGGGGCGGCGTGGGCGGCGTCCTCGGCGGCCTTCACCAGGGCGGCGATGGCGTTCTCGTCGACGGCGCTGGAGCGCACCGATCCGACCCGGGCAGTATCGCCCTGTCGCACAATCGAAATCACCGCCGTCGAGCGGCTGTTGGCCACCCCGTTGGTGGTCATCGAATTGCCGGCCCAGCGCAGCGAGGCGTCGCAGCGTTCGGTGACGATGACGATGGTCTCATCACTTCGGCCGGACCTGGCAGCGGCGGCCAGTGCGAGGTCGACGACACCCTGGGCGGAGATCACGCGCGGGTCCCTTCGCTTCGATGAACCCCGACCGTCACGCCAGAGCATCGTTCGCCGCCGGCTGCCACGCCAGCGTGACGCTCGGCGCTCATCGGCCGGACTCCTCAAGGGTGTTGAGGACGTTCACGCCGCGGAACAACGCCGACGGGCAGCCGTGGCTGACCGCCGCCACCTGACCGGGTTGGGCCTTGCCACAGTTGAACGCCCCGCCGAGCACCCAGGTGGACGGCCCACCGACGGCCTCCATCGAGTTCCAGAAGTCGGTGGTGACGGCCTGGTAGGCGACGTCGCGCACCTGGCCGTCGAGCTTGCCGCCGCGGATGCGGTAGAACCGCTGCCCGGTGAACTGGAAGTTGTACCGCTGCATGTCGATCGACCAGCTCTTGTCGCCGACGATGTAGAGACCGTCGTCGACCCGGCTGATCAGATCTTGGGTGCTGAGGTCTTCGGTGCCGGGTTGCAGCGAGACGTTGGGCATCCGCTGGATCGGCACGTGGTGGGCGGAGTCGGCGTACGAGCAGCCGTTGGACCGGGTGTGCCCGAGGCGTTTGGCGAACACCCGGTCGAGTTGGTAGCCGACGAAGACGCCGTCGCGCACCAGATCCCAACTCTGGGCGGCCACCCCCTCGGTGTCGTAGCCGATGGTGGCCAGGCCGTGCTCGACGGTGCGGTCGGCGGTCACGTTCATCACCGGCGAGCCGTAGCGCATGGTGCCCAGCTTGTCCGGGGTGGCGAAAGACGTTCCGGCATAGGCGGCTTCGTAACCGATGGCGCGGTCGTATTCGGTGGCGTGCCCGATGGATTCGTGGATGGTCAGCCACAGGTTGCTCGGGTCGATCACCAGATCGGTGGGCCCGGCGACCACACTGGGCGACTTGGTCTTCTCTGCCAGCAGCGTCGGTAGTTCTGCCAGTTCCGCGGTCCAGTTCCACACGCCGTCACCGGCGACGGCCTCCCAGCCGCGCCCGACCGGCGGGGCAAGGGTGCGCATCGACTCGAAGTGCCCGGCCGCGGCGTCGACGGCGACGGCCTCCAGCGCCGGCATGGTGCGCACCCGTTGCTGGGTGATCGACGAGCCGAAGGTGTCGGCGTAGAACATCTGCTCCTTGACCGAGTTGACCATCGCCGAGACGTGGTCCACCCCGTCAGACGCCAGCAGCCGGCCGGAGTACTCGGCGAGCAGGCCGACCTTGTCGGCGGTGGGGACGGTGAACGGGTCGATGCCGTAATCGGACACCCAGACGGCGTCGCGGTGGACCGGTTCGTCGGCCAGTTCGATGCGTTCGGCGTTGAGTGCGGCCAGGGTGACGGCGACGCCGACGGCGTGCCGGGCGGTGTCGGCGGCGATCGACGGGGTCAGCCCGGCGTGCGAGGCGAACCCCCAGGTGCCGTCGACGATGACCCGCACGGCCAGGCCGATGTCGCGGTCGAGGACGGCCGATTCCAGTTCGCCGTCACGCAGCTGCACGATCTCGGTCGTGATGGCGTGGACCCGCAGGTCGGCGTAGCTGGCACCGGCGGCCCGGGCCGCCGAGAGGGCGGCATCGGCCAGACGGTGCAACGGCAGCGCGAGGAAGTCCTCGTCTACGCCACGGCTAGTCACCGGATGAGCGTAGAGGACTGCGGTGCTTCGACGCGGCGGCCGGAGCGGCGTGTTTGGCGGCGGCCGGCTGCACACTGCGCTTGGTGGCCGGCCTGGCGGTGACCGCCGCCCGGACCGGGGTGGTGCGCGCCGGAACGCTAACGGCGGCAGACGGATTCGAGCTCCCAGGCACGGGGCCGATCGGCCGGTTGTAGCCCGCCTCGACGATCGGACGCAGGATCGGGTCCAGGATCGGGTTCAGCAGCGGCGCGAACGGTCCGGTCAACTGGACCAGCGGCAGCATCGGATTGGGGACGAACACGTAGGTGACGTTGCCCTCGACGTACCGGATGTTGCTCGGGGCGTTGAGGTCGACGTTCCAGTAATTCGGGTGCACGAGTTGTTGACCGACGACGGCGTTGAGACGCGCCAGCAGATTCCCCTTGTCGGTGGGCCAGTCCGCCCAGCCGTCGTACTGGCGGATCACCTCGGTGCCCTGATACGGCGAGTTCGCCGGAATCGGGTCGGGGGCCTTGCCGCCGAAGGTGTTCTCCGGGTTGCCGATCGACACCCACGACACGTCGGCCGGGTCCGGTGCGGTGGCCGGATTCGCCGCCCACCCGCGCAGCGCGGAGTAGATGACCTGGCCGCCCTGGCTGTGCCCGAACAGCACGGTCTGGGTTCCGGCCGGCAATGCGTCGAGCGCCTGGTTCAGCTTGATCGCGCCCTGGTCGTTGAACCACTGCCCCAACGGCATCGCGAAGTAGTTCACCGGCTGGCAGGTGTTGGGCGACTTGCAGAGATCGCCCTGCAGTTGCAGCGGGGTGAAGTGGAACCACGGCTGCAGGCCGACGACGCCGCCCTCGAAGGTCAACACGGTGTCCGCCGACGCGGTGGGGGCCTGACCGATGACCGCCGAAACGGCCAGTGCGGCAGCGACTGCCGCTACCCGGACCTTCACAGCCCCGGTCCGGGCAGGATCGGCGGGGGCATGTCCTCCGGCGGCGGCGGGATCAGCGGCTGGTCGACAGGCACCGGTGCGGGAGTCGCCGCTTCAGTCGCCGGGGTCGGCGCGACGGACGCGGCTTCGGGAGCCGGCGTGGCCTCCGGGGCCGGGGTGGCCGGCGGTGGCGGCGGCGCCGCCTGGGCCGGCACGATGCCGGCGTTGTTCATGGTGAAGCCGCGGCCGGACGGCTTCACCGTGCAGGTGACCGATCCGGCGTCGGCCGCGCAGGTGTACGGGCCCAGGACGGCGGCCTGGCCGTAACCCAGCGCCGGAAGATTGCCGGGCGGGTAGGAGTCGCACTGCTTGCCGTGGCCCTCGAGCAGGTGCAGGCAGGGATCGAGTCCGCCGTTGGGGAACAGTTTCACCGCGTAGAGCTTGTCGCCGTCGGTCCACCCGCAGGCGGCGACGTCCATCGCGATGGTGCACACCGTGCGGTTGGGCGAGACGAAGCCACAGTTCTTTGCCGTGCACACCGGGGTGTCCGCGAGCGCCGGGGCGGCCGGCAGCGCCAAAGGAGCAAGCAGAGCGGCCGCAACCGCAGCCAGTGACCCCAGTTTCATCCCCACCCGGAGATGGTAACCCAGGTTTGCTACCCGGTCCGCAACTCCAGCCAGACGCCCAGCGCGGCCACCGCCACACAGATGCCCAGTGCCACCCAGTCGCGGCCCTGCGGCCGGGACGGGGCGGCCGAGATCTGCCCGGTGCCGCCGCGGGCGGTGATGGCGTCGCCCATCTCGTCGGCCCGTCGCAGCGCGACGGTGACCCCGGCGGCCAGCAGGTCGACCATCTCGATGGCCCAGCGCCGCCGGCGCGGACTGCCGTCGGGCAGCACCGCGCGGGGCCGCAGTCGCCGCGCGGCGTAGAGCAACCGGAACTCCTCGAGCAGCATCGGGAACGCCCGCAGCGACAGCGCCAGGGCCACGGCCCAGTCGTCGACCGGGAGGCGCAGCAGCTTGAACGGTCGCCCCAGCGTGGAGACGGCCGGTGCGACGTCGGCGACGTTGGTGGTCCAGGACACCATCGCCCCGAGTGCCAGCAGCACGATCGACAGCGTGGTGAAGCGGAGGAACTTCAGCAGCCCGCCGACCTCGAAGTCCACCGACCACAGCTGGATCACCGGTTCGCCGCGGCCCAGTGCGGCGGTGACCGCACCGAAGAGCAGCAGGATCCACAGCCAGCGCGGGATCGTGGGCAACGCGCCACGCGGGATGCGCGCCAGCCGGGCCGCGACGATCACCAGCAGCCCGGTGAGCCCGATCACCGCCCAGCCCGGGTAGAACGACATCAGCAGCGAAAAGCCGAACACCACAAGGATTTTGGTGCCGGCCCACAGCCGGTGGATGACGGTGTCGCCGGGCACCGGGCGCAGCAGCACCACAGGGCGGGCCTGCCGGCTCATGTCAGCACCCCGTTGTTCAGATGGAGCGTGCGCGGGCACAGCTCCTCCATGCCGGCGAAGTCGTGCGAGATCACCACGACGGTCAGGCCGGTGTTGCGGCGCAGATCGGTCAGCAGCCGGATCAGCCCGCGTTGACTGGCCGCGTCCAGTCCGGCCAGCGGCTCGTCGAGGATCAGCGCCTTGGGCCAGCGGGCCAGCAGACCGGCGATCACCACCCGGCGCATCTGGCCGCCGCTGAGCTGGTCGATCCGGCGACCGCCGAGGGATCCGTCCAGGCCGACCGTCGCCAGCGCGGCGACCACCCGGCCGGTGTCGTACGGGGAAAACCCTGCCGCAGAGGCGACTTCGAGATCGACCCGGCTGCGCAGCAGTTGCAGCCGCGCGGCCTGGAAGGCGATCGCGACGTCGCCGACCTGCTCGTGCGCCGGCCGGCCGCGCACCAGGCAGGTCCCGGATGTCGGCGTCGTCAGCCCGGCCATGATCCACGCCAGCGTCGACTTGCCCGACCCGTTGCCGCCGTGGATCAGCACCCCGTCGCCCTCGCTGACGGTGAAGCTGACATCGCTCAGCGCGCTCTTGGCCCACGGGGTGCCGTCGGCGTAGATGTGGCCCACCCGGTCGAGTTGCAGCACGGTGTCACCGCGGTGCGGGGTGGTGTTCAGCGTCGGCGCGGGTGCGGCGGCGTTGGCCACCATCACCATGTTGTCCTGCGAATCGCTGAGATTGACTGTCTTGTCGGCGATCTCGGCCTCGTTGCCGTAGTGGGTGATGTGCACCAGCCCCACCCGATGGCGATCGGTGAGATCCGAGAGCACCCCCAGCAGCGCCTCCCGGCCGCGCTGGTCGACCATCGTGGTGACCTCGTCGGCGATCAGCATCGAGGGCTGGCGCGCCAGTGCGGCGGCCACCGCCAGGCGCTGCAACTCGCCACCGGAGAGGCCACCGGTGTCGCGGTCCTCCATCCCGGCCAGGCCGACCTCGCCGAGCAGGCCCGGCACGTCGGTGGTGGTGCCGGGCGGCAGACCCCAGACCACGTCGTCGGCCACCCTCGAGCCCAGCACCTGAGACTCCGGATGCTGCATCACGACCGCGGTGCCGCCGAGTTGGCCCAGCCCCACCGCACCCGGCCGATCGATGACCCCGGAGGTCGGCGCGCGCCCGCACAGCAGCAGCATCAGGGTGGTCTTGCCCGATCCGTTGGCCCCTGTGACGGCGACGTGCTCACCGGGATCGACGGACATGGTCAGCGGCCGCAGCGCGTCGTGGTCGGCACCGGGATAGCGGAACCTGGCCTCCCGCAACCGAACCGGAACCGGGGCCACCGGGCCGGACTCGACGGGGGTCTCCAGCTTGTGCACGTCGGGGATGCCGCGCAGCCGCTCCAGCACGCGGGAGAGCGCCCACCACCCGACCAGCGAGACGATCATCATGGTGAAGATCGAGTAGCCCAGCAGCAGCACCGGCCAGTACTGCAGCGCGACGCCGAACATCGCCCGGGTGTCGGCGGCGGACTGGCGGAACGGTTCGAACTGCGACATCACCGAGACCACGCCGTCGACGTTGGCGGTCATCGCCTCGAAGGTCACCGTGCGCAGTCGCGCCAGCACCGTCAGCGCCCCGATGATGAACATCCCGGAGACGATCCCGGCGGCCACCGAGGCCGCGACCACCGCTGCGGTGCCCCAGCGCCGGCGTTTGATGATGCCGGTCATGCCACCGACGTAGGCGCAGTTGAGCACCACCATGAAGCCGCTGATGCCGGCGATGAGGAAGGCGACGGTGCTCGCGGCGAACGCGGCGGCCAGCAACACCCGCAGCCGGTAGCGAAAGCCCAGCAGACCCATCGGCACGGTGACCAACAACGACAGCCCGCCGGCGAAGGGGACCACCACCGAGACGATCGCCAGCGCCGCGCTCAGCGCCCCCATCACCGCGGCCTGCGCCATCTCCACCGGGCTCAGTGCGCGACTCGGTGTCAGCGAGCGACCGGGACGCGCATCCGATCGCGTCGAGGTCATGGCCCGATTGTGCCAGTGCAATCCGTTTTGCCCGTTCGCGACCTCCCCGCGCGTCGGGGCAAGCGCGGCTACATCCAGACGATCGAGTTCTCACCCTGACGCGGCTGGGCCAGCGGATGCCCGCCGCCGAGCAGATTGCCGGTGATGGTGGAACAGATCCGGTACATCGGGATGTCGAAGACGGTGTTGCTCATCGGAGCCTCGATGAAGCCGCCGACGCGTTCGGCGACGACGAAGGTGGTCAGCAGCAGCACGCCCACCAGGAGGCTGCCGAGGTGGTTCTCGGTGGCGGCCTCCAGGCGGTTGAACGCCATCACGCCGAAGAACCAGGCCAGTGCCCGGATGAAGTAGTCGTAGTGCACCGGGATCGGCTCGTTGCGGATGCGCTCCAGGCCGCTTTGTGCGGTGGCGGCGCCGGAGTTGGCGGCCATCAGCACGATCCGGGCCTGCCCGTCGATGTATCCGCCGTTCTCCAACTCGGCCACGTCGGCGGCCTGCCGGTTGAGCAGGTCGGTGGCGTCGTCGTCCGCCGGGTCCTCGGTCAGATCGGTCACCCCGGGCACCGGGGCGATCCCGCGCATCTCGGCGGCCAGTTGCCAGCAGTACCGGACCTGGCGTCGTCGCATCCGGTCCAGGATCGGCGCCATTCCCGGCGCGCCGGTGTCGACCGAGGTGAGGCCGTTGTGCAGGGTGCGGGAGTTGATGATGATGCCGCCCCAGAGCGTGCGGGCCTCCCACCACCGGTTGTAGGCGGTGGTGTTGCGGAAGCCGATGAACACCGACGCCGCGATGCCGAGCACCGACAGCACCGCGGCCGCGTACTGGTTCTGGCTGGCGTCGGGGATCGGCAGCAGCAGGCCCACCACGATCAGGACCGCGACAATGGTGCCGCGCAACTGCCACAGCACCAGACCGGAGACCTTGACCGGTCCCAGCCGGCCGACGCTGCGGATCAACCGACGACACCGCCGATGAGCCTGCCCACCAGATAGGTGGCGGCGATCGCGATGATGCCGAAGGCGAGCTGGCGGCCCGCGCCCAGCCACATCCGCGCCGCGGTGAACCGGGCCGCGGTCGCGCCGGCGATCAGCAGGCCGATGCCGCCGCAGATCAACCCGGGCCACAGCGCCTCGACCCCGAACAGGTAGGGCAGCAACGGGATCAACGCGCCGACGGCGAACATCAGGAACGACGAGACCGCCGCCACCGTCGCCGACGGCTTCTCCCGCGGGTCGATGCCGAGTTCCTGCGCGACGTGGAAGTGCAGGGCTCGTTCCTCGTCGCGGTGCACCTCCGCCGCGGCGGTCTGCGCGGTCTGCTCGGTCATGCCCATGTCCTTGAACATGCCGACCAGTTCGAGTTGCTCGCCGTAGGGGAACTGCCGGAACGCCTCACGCTCGGCGTCGACCTCGGAGTCGATCTGCTCGTTGGCGGTGGTGACCGAGGTGTACTCCCCCAGCGCCATCGAGAAGGCGCCGGCCAGCAGGCCGGCCACACCACTGATCACCACGGTGTGCGCGTCGGCGCTGGCGGCGACGCCGGCGATCAGCGCGGTGTTGCTCACCAGGCCGTCCATCGCGCCGAAGGTGGCCGCGCGCAGCCAGCCGCCGCTGACGTCGGCGTGGGTGTGATAATCGTGCGGCATGGCCACCGGTGAATGGTGGCCGGCGCCGTCAGCTTTCGACATGGCGCTCCTCAAAGTCCTGCTCCCCCGGATGGACTCGAACCATCAACCGTCCGATTAACAGTCGGAAGCTCTGCCAATTGAGCTACAGGGGACTGCGTCCCGCACAGGGCGGGCCGGGAAGTGACTCTAGCGTACCGGGGGGTGGTGATGCCAAAGCCGCCCGTCAGGCAGGATGGTGAGCGTGATCGGGTACCTGGCCGTGATGGCTACCGGATACGTGCTGGGCACGAAGGCCGGCCGGCAGCGCTACCAGCAGATCGTCAACACCTACCGGGCCATCGCCGAGAACCCCGCCACCAAGTCGGTGATCGACGCCGGACGCCGCAAGATCGCCGAACGGGTGTCGCCGGATCCGCAGATGGTGGAACTGACCGAGGTCGAGATCGACGTGCAGACGACCGTCATCCGGCCGGAGAACCCTCAGAGCAAGCGCTCCGACTAGGGGCTGAGCCCCTGGTTGATGGTCGTGCCGGGCATCAGCGGGCCGGTGACCACACCGAGGCCGGCGCCGTAGCCAGGGCCCCAGACGCCCATGTTCGGGGTGCCGATGTAGGTGGGCGTGCCGTTGGAGTAGCCCATGCACTGGCCCTCGCCGCGGGAGCCGAACCAGGCCAGGCACTGGCCCTCGGCCGAGGCCAGGGGGGCGGAGCCGATCGCCGCGGCGGCGAGTGCGCCGGCCACCGCAATGCGGGTGCTCGCGATTCTCATACCTGGCCTTTCGCTGACGACAGCTGATCCGTTAACCATAGCCGCAAATTCGCTCAGGCGGTGAGGTCATCGCCGCTGGCCTGCTCCAGCAGGCTGCGCCGGTAGGCCTCCAGGGCCACCAGGTCGCCGAACAGGGCGTGGTATTCGTCACCCTGCTCGACCGGGGACATCCGCTGCAGCTTGGACTTGATCTCGGCGACCTGCCGGCCCACCCAGACCTCCTGCAGCCGGGCCAGCACCCCGGCGATGTAGCGGGGCAGTCTCTCGTCGTCGGTGACGTTGACGGTCTCCACACCCATCTCGGTGATCAGACCCTCGACGGCCGGGGTGGCGGCCCGTTCGCGGACGGCGTCGATCCAGCCGGCCCCGGTCAGGGCGGCGGAGGTGCCGCCCGCGGCCGCGATGGCCGCGCGCACCGCGGCGTAGCCGGGATGGGTGAAGCTCTCCGGAGTCAGCGAGTCGAACACCGGGCCGGACAGCGCCGGGTACTGCAGGGCGGCCTTGAGCGCCTCGCGCTGCGGCCACAGGGTGGGGTCGCGCGGGTCCGGGCGGCCGGCCGCCAGGACGGGACGGGCCGGGGCCGCATTGCGGTCGGCGACGCGGTTCTGGCCGCGGTTGCCGGGCCTGCGTCCGGTGGCCTCCTCGCGGACCCGGCTGAGCACCTGGGCCACGTCGTCCCAGCCGACCCAGCCGGCCAACTGGCGGGCGTACTCGTCGCGCAGGGTGGGGTCCTTGATCTGGGCGACCATCGGCACGCACCGGCGCAGCCCGGCCACCCGGCCCTCGGCGCTGTCCAGGTCGTGTTCGGCCAGGGCGGTGCGGATGGCGAACTCGAACAGCGGGGTGCGCCGCGCCACCAGGTCGCGCAGCGCGCCGTCGCCGGATTTGAGCCTCAGATCGCACGGGTCCATGCCGTCGGCGGCCACCGCGACGAAGCTCTGCCCGGCGAGGTTCTGCTCACCGGCGAAGGCCTTGATCGCCGCCGCCTGGCCGGCCGCGTCGCCGTCGAAGACGTAGATCAGTTCGCCGCGAAAGAACTTGTCGTCCATCATCAGTCGCCGCAGCATCGACAGGTGCTCGTCGCCGAAGGCGGTGCCGCACGAGGCCACCGCGGTGGTGACGCCGGCCAGGTGCATGGCCATCACATCGGTGTAGCCCTCGACGACGACGGCCTGGTGTCCCTTGGCGATGTCGCGCTTGGCCAGGTCGATACCGAAGAGCACCGCGGACTTCTTGTACAGCGTGGTCTCGGGGGTGTTGACGTACTTGGCTTCCATCGGGTCGTCGTCGAAGATCCGCCGGGCGCCGAACCCGACTGTCTCGCCGCTGGCGCTGCGGATCGGCCACAGCAGCCGGCGGTGGAAACGGTCCATCGGGCCGCGCCGTCCTTCGCGCGAAAGTCCTGCCGCCTCAAGCTCTTTGAACTCGAATCCCTTGCGGATCAGATGCTTGGTCAGCGAGTCCCAGCCGGACGGGGCGAAGCCGCAACCGAACTGACGGGCCGCGGCGGCGTCGAAGTTGCGCTCGGTGAGGTACCGGCGGGCGGGCTCGGCCTCCTCGGAATCCAGTGCGGCGGAATAGAATTCCTGCGCGGCGGCGTTGGCGGCGACGATCCGGCTGCGGCTGCCCCGGTCCCGCTGCAGGGTGTTGCTGCCGCCGGTGTAGGTCACCTGGTAGCCGATCCGGTCGGCCAGCAGTTCGACGGCCTCGACGAAGCTGACGTGTTCGATCTTCTGCAGGAAGGCGTAGACGTCACCGCCCTCCCCGCAGCCGAAGCAGTGGAAGTGGCCGTGGTTGGGGCGGACGTGGAACGACGGCGACTTCTCGTCGTGGAACGGGCACAGGCCCTTCATCGAGTCCGCCCCGGCCCGGCGCAGCTGGACGTAGTCGCCGACGACGTCCTCGATGCGGGCCTTCTCCCGGATGGCGGTGATGTCGCGGTCGGGGATGCGGCCCTTTCGGCTGCCGCCGCTCCCCGCACTGGTCACGAGGGCCAGTCTAAGTCGGCGTCGATGCGCTGGACCAACAGCGCTCTCCTCAACGCGGGGCCCACGGCCCCGCTTGATCGTCGATGCGCTCAAGCCTGCCCTCGGTGTAGGAGGCGATCTGGTCGACCACCACCCGCACCCGGGCGGCGTCGTCGGCGGCCTCGTTGAAGGCGGGCACGAACAGCGCGTCCAGGGTCCCCGGCGCCCCGGCCAGCAGCCACTCGGCCACCCGGTGGATGCGCTCGCGCTGCCGGGCCTGCAGTTCCAGATGCCGCGGGTCGCTCATGATGAACTGCAGCGCCAGGGTCTTGAGCACGGCGACCTCGGCCCGGTAGTCGGCCGGCACGTGCAGTTCGGCCTGGTAGCGCACCAGCGGACCCGGCCCGGCGACCCGGTGGGTCTCGGCGACCGCCGCCGAGGCGAACCGTCCGACGAGTTCACTGGTGAGCCGCTTGAGCGCCACCGAGGCGGCCAGTGTGCCGTCGTACTTGCCGACGGCGGCGACGACCGGCATCTCGGAGAGGCAGAACGCGGCGGCCTCCATGTCGGCCGGGTCGGTCCCGGACCCGTACACCGAGGCGGCGAGGCGGGCCAGCGTCGCGGCGGCGTCGTCGTCGGCGAGCACCCGCAGGTCGATGCGCCCGGAGATCACCCCGTCCTCGACGTCGTGCACCGAGTAGGCGACGTCGTCGGCCCAGTCCATCACCTGCGACTCCAGGCACGGCCGCCGATCCGGGGCGCCGGCCCGCATCCACTGCGCGAGGGCGAGGTCGTCTTCGTAGAAGCCGAACTTGCCGCCCTCCTGCGCCCGGGGCCACGGGTACTTGGTGACCGCGTCCAGTGCGGCCCGGGTCATGTTCAGTCCGACGCTGTTGCCTTGCGCGTCAAGGACTTTCGGCTCCAGGCGGGTCAGGATCCGGAAGTTCTGCGCGTTGCCCTCGAACCCGCCGCAGCCGGCGGCGAACTGGTCCAGCGCGCGCTCGCCGTTGTGCCCGTAGGGCGGATGCCCGATGTCGTGGGCCAGGCCCGCCATGTCGACGAGGTCGGGATCGCAGCCCAGCGGGACGGCCATCCCCCGGCCGATCTGGGCCACCTCCAGCGAGTGGGTCAGCCGGGTGCGCGGGTTCTCGCTCTCCCGCGGACCGACCACCTGGGTCTTGTCGGCCAGCCGGCGCAGCGCCGCGCAGTGCAGCACCCGGGCCCGGTCGCGGGCGAAATCGGTGCGGTGGGCGGCGTCGTACCCGGGCAGCCCAGCCGTCTTCGCCGGCTCAGCGACCTGACGTTCGCGGTCGGCTGAGTCGTACTGATCGTCGCTGTTCGATGTCACCGGGGCACAGTCTGCCAGCACCCGCCGACCGCCCGGCCGGACGGAGTTTTGCTGGCAAGCCGCCTGCCCGGTGTGCGGCGGCTATTACATTGGCGGACATGCGCCTCGCCCGTCTGTTCAGCCTGCTCGCCTCGATCCTGGTGGCCGCCCTCCTGGTCGCCCCGTCGGCGGCGGCCGAACCGCCGTTCCGGCTCCCCGACCAGATCACCGACAACGCCGGCGTGCTCACCGACCGCCAGCGCAGCGACCTGCAGAAGGCGGTCGACCAGCTCTACAGCGACCGGCACGTCCGGCTGTGGGTGGTCTACGTCGACTCCTTCGCCCCGCAGGGCGCGGTCGGCTGGGCGCAGCAGACCCGCACCGTCAGCGACCTGAGCAACGACGACGCGATCCTGGCGGTGGCCACCGGGCAGCGCTCGTACGCGTTCCTGGTTCCCAGCGCAGCGGCCGGCGGCAGTTCGACCCAGGTGGACAACATCCGCCGCGACCAGATCGAACCGCTGCTGAAGCGCAACGACTGGGTGGGCGCGGCCACCGCGGCCGCCAACGGGCTGGCGGCGTTGGGCAAGTCCAGCGCCAAGGGCGGCGGCGGTGGCGTCTCGATGGTGCCGTTGCTGATCCTCGCCGGCATCGGCCTGCTGGTGATCGGCGCGCTGATGGCGTGGAGCAAGCGCCGCCGCGCGAAGCGTCATCAGGCCGACGTCGCCGCCGCGCAGAACCTCGATCCGACCGACCCCTCGGCGCTGGCCGACGTGCCCATCGACGCGCTCGACGAACTGTCGAAGACCATTGTGGTCAAGGTGGACAACGCCGTTCGCACCAGCGCCAACGAACTGGTGCTCGCGGTCGAGGAGTTCGGTGAGGCGCAGACCGCGCCGTTCGCCGCCGCGGTGGACAACGCCCGCACAACCTTGAAGCAGGCCTTCGCCGTGCGTCAGAAGCTCGACGACACCCGCCCCGATCCGCTGCCCGAGCGCCGCGATCTGCTGACCCGGGTGGTGGTGTCGGCGGCGCGGGCCAACAAGGAACTCGACACCCAGACCGAGGCGTTCCACCAGATGCGCGATCTGGTGATCAACGCCCCCGAGCGTCTCACCGCGCTGACCCAGCAGCTGGTGACGGTGACCGCCCGGGTGGAGCCGTCCGAGGCGAAGCTGACCGAACTCAAGGGCGAGTTCGCCGAGTCGGCGCTGGCCTCGGTGGCCCGCAACGTCAACGCCGCCCGCGAACGGATCGGCTTCGCCGACCAGGCCATCACCAAGGGCCGCGCACTGGCCGCCAAGCCGGTGGCCGGCGAGGTGGGCGAGCTCGTCGACTGCGTGCGCGGCGGGGAATCGGCGCTGCAGCAGGCGACCACGATGCTCGACGCGGTGGACAGCGCGGCCAGCGATATCCGCAGGGCCGTCTCTACGCTGCCCTCGGCGATCGCCGACATCCAGAAGGGCATCAATGAGGCCTCCAATCAGCTCGCCCAGGGCGGGCTGGCCAAGAGTGCGGAACTGTCGGCCGCCCGCGACGTCGCGGTCAAGGCGGTGGCCGCCGCGCAGAGCACCGGGGCCGCCGACCCGCTGGGCGCGTTCACCCAGCTGACCCAGGCCGACGCCGACCTGGACCGCCTGCTGGCCGGGGTGGCCGAGGAGCGCGACGCCGCCGAGCGGCTGGCGCGGTCCTACGAGCAGGCGCTGGCCACCGCGCAGTCCCGGGTGCGCTCGGTGAGCGACTACATCGACACCCGCCGCGGCAGCATCGGTTCGGAGGCCCGCACCCGGCTCAACGAGGCGGTGCGCCAGCTCGAGGCCGCCCAGACCGTGAGCAAGACCGATCTCAGCGAGGCGATCCAGCGCGCCAACGGGGCGTCCCTGCTGGCCGCCCAGGCCCAGCAGATCGCCAACGACGACGTGCAGGCCGGCCAGCGGCAGTACCAGGCGCGCAACCGCGGCGGTCAGTCCGACATGGGCGCCATGGTCGGCGGCATCATCCTCGGCAACATCCTCACCGGCGGCTTCGGCGGCGGCGGCGGCTACAGCGGCGGCGGTGGCGGCTGGACGTCGACCACCTACGGCGGCTCGCAGGGCGGCGGAGGCGGCGACCTGCTCGGCGGCGGCGGGCGCTTCTAACCCGCTTCGCAACTTCGGCGCGGTTTTCATCGCTGAGCGACGAAAAGCGCGCCGAAGTTCGCGCGTGGGGGGTTAAGCCCCCGGCAGTCGCGCGGCCAGGTAGCTGATCACGTTGTCCAGGCCGACCCGCTCCTGGGTCATCGCGTCACGCTCACGGATGGTGACGGCGTTGTCCTCGAGGGTGTCGAAGTCGACGGTCACGCAGAACGGCGTGCCGATCTCGTCCTGGCGGCGGTAGCGACGGCCTATCGCGCCGGCGTCGTCGAACTCGATGTTCCAGAACTTGCGCAGTTCGGCGGCCAGATCGCGCGCCTTGGGGCTCAGGTCGGCGTTGCGCGAGAGTGGCAGCACCGCGGCCTTGACCGGGGCCAGCCGCGGGTCCAGCCGCAGCACGGTGCGCTTGTCGACCCCGCCCTTGGCGTTGGGCGCCTCGTCCTCGTGGTACGAGTCGACCAGGAACGCCATGAACGAACGGGTAAGTCCCGCAGCGGGTTCGATGACGTAGGGCACATACCGGGTGTCGTTGGCCTGGTCGTAGTAGGACAGGTCCTGACCCGAGTGCTTCGAGTGCGTGGTGAGGTCGAAGTTGGTCCGGTTGGCGATGCCCTCCAGCTCGCCCCACGGGTTGCCCTGGAAACCGAACTTGTACTCGATGTCGGTGGTGCCGTCGGAGTAGTGCGACAGCTTCTCCTTGGGGTGCTCGAAGAGCCGGAGGTTGTCACGGGCGATGCCGAGGTCGACGTACCACTGCAGCCGGGTGTCGATCCAGTACTGGTGCCATTCCTTGGCGGTGTCGGGTTCGACGAAGAACTCCATCTCCATCTGCTCGAACTCACGGGTGCGGAAGATGAAGTTGCCCGGGGTGATCTCGTTGCGGAAGCTCTTGCCGATCTGGCCGATGCCGAACGGCGGCTTCTTGCGCGAGGTGGTGACCACGTTGGCGAAGTTGACGAAGATGCCCTGCGCGGTCTCCGGGCGCAGGTAGTGCATGCCCTCGTCGCTCTCGATCGGGCCGAGGTAGGTCTTGAGCATCATGTTGAACTCGCGCGGCTCGGTCCACTGGCCCTTGGTGCCGCAGTCCGCGCAGACGATCTCGGTCATCGGGACCGACTCCGGGTCGGCGATACCCTTCTTCTCGGCGTGCGCCTCCTGCATGTGGTCCTGGCGGTGCCGCTTGTGGCAGCTGAGGCACTCGACCAGCGGGTCGTTGAAGACCTCGACGTGGCCGGAGGCCACCCACACCTCGCGCGGCAGGATGATCGAGGAGTCCAGGCCGACGACGTCGTCGCGGCCGGTGACGACGGACTTCCACCACTGCCGCTTGATGTTCTCCTTGAGCTCCACGCCCAGTGGGCCGTAATCCCAGGCCGAGCGGGTACCGCCGTAGATCTCGCCGCACGGGTAAACCAGGCCCCGGCGCTTGGCCAGATTGACGACGGAATCGATCACGGAAGCCACTGTTGTTGCCACCCCTCTGCTCGAGAAAACCAGCCCACAGCCTAGCGACCCCGCAAACCACTCCTTTGACATGCGTCATCGCGCATGGAACAGTGGCGAATTAATGGAAATGATTTCCAATAGCGTCTCCGATGTGAACCGCGGCGACCTCGACCGGGCCGGCGAGCTGCTGCGCGCGCTGGCCGCCCCGGTGCGGATCGCGATCGTGCTGCACCTCCGGGAGTCCCAGCGCTGCGTCCACGAACTGGTCGAAGCCCTCGATCTGCCGCAGCCGCTGGTGAGCCAGCACCTGCGCGTGCTCAAAGCGGCCGGGGTGGTGGCCGGCGAGCGTTCCGGGCGCGAGGTGCTCTACCGGCTGGTCGACGCCCACCTCACCGAGATCGTGGTGGCCGCGGTCAGCCATGCCGCCGAGGAGCGGCCATGACCGCGCGCAACACCGCCGGCGCGGTGCGCTCCACCAAACAGCGGGCGGCGATCGTCACCCTGCTCGACGAGGTCGACGGTTTCCGCTCGGCCCAGGACCTGCACGAGGAACTGCGCCGGCGCGGCGAGAACATCGGACTGACCACCGTCTACCGCACCTTGCAGTCGCTGGCGGCGGCCGAACTCGTCGACGCGGTCCGCACCGACACCGGAGAGTCGGTCTACCGCCGCTGCGACGCGCCGCACCACCACCACCATCTGGTCTGCCGCAAGTGCGGGTCGGCAGTGGAGGTCAGCGGCCGTGACGTGGAGTCCTGGGCCGCCGAAGTCGCTGCCGCACATGGCTTTTCCGATGTCAACCACACCATCGAGCTGTTCGGGACGTGCGGGGCGTGCGCTAAGCGGTGAGCGCTTCGCGGATCTGCACCCCGGCGTCGAGTGTCATCAGCACCAGCGTCTGCAGGGCCTGATCGGCCAGATCGCCCGCCGGAAAGTTGTAGCGCAGCATCACATCAGCCATCCCGGACGGATGCTCGACCAGCCAGACGGTGCCCAGCATGGTCGCCTGGGCGTGCTCTGCCACCCGGGCGCGCAGATCGTCGTCGGCGGCAAGGTCCCAGGCGATCACCTGGGTCAGCGAGATCATCTCCAGGCCGTCGCCGATCGTCACCATGCGAACCGACGCGAACGTCGCACCGCGCCGCAGGGTGAGTGCGCCGTCGTCCTCGATCTCGACGGGCATGACCTCGGCGAGAACCTGGGCCAGGGCGGTCAAGCTCGGCCGAACCGCCGGTTGCGGTGCACGTACTCCTCGCAGGCGGCCCACAGGTCGCGGCGGTCGTAGTCCGGCCACAGCTTGTCCTGGAAGACGTACTCGGCGTAGGCGGCCTGCCAGATCATGAAGTTGCTCGAGCGCTGCTCCCCCGAGGTCCGGATGAACAGGTCGACGTCCGGGATGCCAGGTTCGAGCAGACGCTCGGCGATCGCGTTCTCGTCCACCCGCTCCGGGTTGATCCGGCCGGCGGCAGCCTCGCGGGCGAGTTGCCTTGCAGCTTCGGCGATCTCGGTGCGCCCGCCGTAGTTGACGCAGTAGTTGACGGTCAGCACGTCGTTGTCGACCGTCATCTCCTCGGCGATCTCGAATTCCTTCATCACGCTGCGCCACATCCGCGCCCGCGATCCGACCCAGCGCATCTTGACGCCCATGATCGCCAGGCTCTCCCGGCGGCGGCGCACCACCTCGCGGTTGAAGCCCATCAGGAAGCGGACCTCCTCGGCGCTGCGCTTCCAGTTCTCGGTGGAGAACGCGTACACGCTCAGGTGTTTGATGCCCAGTTCGATCGCGCCGCAGGTGACGTCGATCAGCACCGCCTCGCCCATCTTGTGACCCTCGGTGCGGCCCAGGCCGCGCTGGGTGGCCCACCGGCCGTTGCCGTCCATGACGATCGCGACGTGCTTGGGCAACTGGCCGGCCGGGATGGCAGGCGGGATCGCCCGGGACGGGTGCTGCGGGGGCCGGCGCGGACCGCCGTCCGGCGGCACCGGCAGCTGCGGGAACACCACCGGCCAGGTCGAGGTGTCGGGGAATACCGGGTAGTCGGCGGGCGCGGGCGGGAGCTGTGGGTACTGCTCCTCCCGGCGCCTGCGCTCAGCCCCGCGCCAGGAGCTGGTCACCCGGTCCATCACCATGGTGGACATCCTGCCTGACGACATCGGGATTCTGGCGAAGGGTTCGATTATCGGAACGCTCGACCAACGGCAGCGTCCTGAGCTGGCGCTCGAGGTGCCATTGCAGGTGGGCGGCCACCAGACCGCTGGCGTGGCTGCGGTGCGAGTCCGTGGAGGACTCCGCGGCCGGCCAATCCCCCTCGTAGAGGGCGGTCATCAGATCCAGGACGGCCTGCGGCGGGGTGACCGACCCGGACGGGCGGCAGTGCATGCACATGCTGCCGCCGCCGGCGATGTGGAAGGCCCGGTGCGGTCCGGGGGCCGCACAGCGCGCGCACTCGGTCAGCGACGGGGCCCAGCCGGCGATGCCCATGGCCCGCAACAGGTAGGCGTCGAGCACCAGCTCGCGGGGCCGGGTTCCGTCGGCGACGGCGCGCAGCGCGCCGACGGTGAGCCGATGCAAGGCGGTGTTCGGTGCGCGCTCCTCGCCGGCGAGGCGTTCAGCGGTCTCCAGGACGGCGCAGGCGCTGGTGTAGCGGCCGTAGTCGCTGACGATGTCGGAGGCGAAGGCGTCCAGCGACACCACCTGGGTGACGATGTCGAGGTTGCGGCCCGGGTGCAGCTGGACGTCGATGTGGGCGAACGGCTCCAGCCGGGAGCCGAACTTGCTGCGGGTGCGGCGCACCCCCTTGGCGACCGCCCGGACCAGGCCGTGATCGCGGGTGAGCAGGGTGACGATGCGGTCGGCTTCGCCGAGCTTGTGCTGGCGCAGCACCACCGCCCGGTCCCGATACAGCCGCATTGGTCCAGTCTGTCACCGCGGGACGACATCGGCAGTGACCCGCGCCGGTTAGAAACCCAACCTTCCCAGCAGCTTGGGGTCCTGCTGCCAGTTCTTGGCCACCTTGACCCGCAGTTCCAGGAACACCTTGGTGCCCAGCAGCCGCTCGATCTGGCGCCGGGCGGTGCTGCCGACGTGCTTGAGCCGGGCCCCGCCCTTGCCGATGACGATGCCCTTCTGGCTGTCCCGCTCGACGTAGATGATCGCGCGGACGTCGATCAGTTCGCCCTGCTCCTCGGTGCGGCCCTCGCGGACGCTGAACTCGTCGATCACCACGGCCAGCGAGTGCGGCATCTCGTCGCGCACACCCTCCAGTGCCGCCTCCCGGATGAACTCCGCCATCAGCGTCTCTTCGGGCTCGTCGGTGAGTTCGCCGTCGGGGTAGAACGCCGGCCCGGGCTTGAGCTGCTCGACGAGCACGTCGATGAGGACGTCGATCTGCTCGCCCTTGGTGGCCGAGACCGGCACGATCGCCGCGGCGTGCTCGCCGGCCAGTTCGTGGACCGCCATCAGTTGGGCGGCCACCCGGTCCTTGGGCACCTTGTCGATCTTGGTGACGATGACGACCAGCGCGGTGCGCGGTGCGACGTCGCGGATCTGCTCGAAGATCCAGCGGTCCCCCGGCCCGATCGTCTCGTCGGCGGGAATGCACAGCCCGATCACGTCGACGTCGCTGTAGGTGTCGCGCACCAGATCGTTGAGCCGCTTGCCCAGCAGGGTGCGCGGGCGGTGCAGTCCGGGGGTGTCGACGAGGACGATCTGGAAGTCCTCGCGGTGCACGATGCCGCGGATGGTGTGCCTGGTCGTCTGCGGGCGGTTGGAGGTGATCGCCACCTTCTCCCCGACGAGTGCGTTGGTCAGCGTCGACTTGCCGGTGTTGGGCCGGCCGACGAAACACACGAAGCCGGAACGGAATTCACTCATGCTGGGGCCCTTCGCCGTCGGTCTCCACCCGGCTGATCAGCACGGTGCCGATGCGGACCCGGCCGCGCGGGTCCGGCCCGCCCTCGGCCCGCCAACGCAGGCCGTGCCAGATCACCTCGGAGCCGGGCAGCGGAACCCGGCCGAGTTCCAGGGCCACCAGGCCGCCGACGGTGTCGACGTCGAGGTCCTCGTCGAATTCGAGGTCGTAGAGTTCGCCGACGTCCTCGATGGGCAGCCGGGCCGACACCCGGAACCGGCCGTCGCCCAGGTCCTCCACCGGCGCCACTTCGTCGACGTCGTACTCGTCGGCGATCTCGCCGACGATCTCCTCGAGCACGTCCTCGATGGTCACCAGGCCGGCGGTGGCGCCGTACTCGTCGACCAGCAGGGCGATGTGCACCCGGTCGTGCTGCATCTCGCGCAGCAGGTCGTCGATCGGCTTGGAGTCCGGGATGAACACCGCCGGACGCATCACCTCGGCGACGGTGATGTCGCGGGCGGCGCTGGCCGAGTAATAGGTCCGCCGCACAAGGTCTTTCAGGTAGACCACGCCGAGGATGTCGTCGACGTCCTCGCCGACCACCGGCATCCGGGAGTAACCGCTGCGGATCGTCAGCGAGGTGGCCTGCGCCGCGCTCTTGTCGCTCTCGATCCAGACCATCTCGGTGCGCGGGACCATGATCTCGCGGGCCGGGGTGTCGCCGAGTTCGAAGACCGACTGGATCATCCGGCGTTCGTCGTCGGCCACCACGCCGCGCTCCTGGGCCAGATCGACCACCTCGCGCAGTTCGATCTCGGAGGAGAACGGCCCGTTGCGGAAGCCACGGCCGGGCGTCAGCGCGTTGCCGAGCAGGATCAGCAGCCGGCTGATCGGGGTCAGCAGCACCGAAATCCCTTGCAGCGGAACAGCGCACGCCAGCGCGATCGGATAGGCGCGCTGCCGGCCGAGGGTGCGCGGTCCCACGCCCACCACCACGAAGCTGACGACGGTCATGATCACCGCGGCCACCACCAGCGAACGATCGAAGGACATCTGATCGCGGAGGAAACCGATCAGCAGGGCGAATGCAGTGGCCTCACACGCGATGCGCAGCAGCACAACGAGATTGACGTATTTCGGGCGTTCCCGAATCACCTGCGCCAACCGCTGCGCGCCGGGCCGCTCGTCGCGGACCAGTTCCTCGACGCGGGCCATCGACACGGTGCCGATGGCGGCGTCCATGGCCGCGAACAGGCCTCCCAGCAGGGTCAGCGCGATCGCGCCGAGCAGCGGCGCCAGTCCGGTCACGGCTGATCGAGGAACCGGGTGTCGAGCAGCCGCCGGTCCTTCTCGGCCTGGCGTTCGGAGTGGTAGGCCTCGACCTGGTCGGCCACCCACTCCTCGAGCAGCTGGCGTTGCAGGGCGAACATCTCCTTCTCCTCTTCCGGCTCGGCATGGTCGTAGCCGAGCAGGTGCAGCACCCCGTGAATGGTCAACAGCGCCAGCTCATGCCCGAGGCTGTGGCCGGCGGCCTTCGCCTGACCCTCGGCGAACTGCGGGCACAGCACGATGTCGCCGAGCATCGACGGACCCGGCTCGGGCGCATCCGGGCGACCGCCGGGCTCGAGCTCGTCCATCGGGAAGCTCATCACGTCGGTGGGACCGGGCAGGTCCATCCAGCGCATGTGCAGATCGGCCATCGCGTTGGTGTCGAGCAGCACCATGGACAGCTCGGCGGCCGGGTTGACGTCCATCTTGCGGATGACGAAGCGGGCGACGCTGATCAGTTCCTCTTCAGAAACGTCGAGGCCCGATTCGTTGGACACCTCGATACTCACTGGTGCCGCCTGCGCTGCGCGCGCTTGAGCGCGGGTTGTTCGGCCGCCTTGGCATAGGCGTCGACGATCTCGGCCACCAGCCGGTGGCGCACCACGTCGGCACTGGTGAGTTCGGCGAAGTGGATGTCGTCGATCCCGTCGAGGATGTCGATCACCGCGCGCAGTCCCGAGCGCGCGCCGCCTGGGAGGTCGACCTGCGTGATGTCGCCGGTGACAACGATTTTCGAGTTGAACCCCAACCGGGTGAGGAACATCTTCATCTGCTCGGCGGTGGTGTTCTGCGCCTCGTCGAGAATGATGAACGCGTCATTGAGACTTCTACCCCGCATGTATGCCAGCGGCGCGACCTCGATCACGCCGGCGCTCAACAGCTTCGGGATCGCCTCGGGATCCATCATGTCGTGCAGCGCGTCGTAGAGCGGGCGAAGATACGGGTCGATCTTCTCGCTCAGGGTGCCGGGCAGAAAGCCAAGGCGCTCACCGGCTTCCACCGCCGGGCGGGTCAGGATGATCCGGGTGACCTGCTTGGTCTGCAACGCCTGAACGGCCTTGGCCATCGCCAGGTAGGTCTTGCCGGTGCCGGCCGGGCCGATGCCGAACACGATGGTGTTGGCGTCGATGGCGTCGACATAGTGCTTCTGGTTGACCGTCTTGGGCCGGATGGTCTTGCCACGCCGGGACAGGATGTCCAGGGTGAGCACCTCGGCCGGGGAGGTGTTGTCCTCGCCGGCCACCATCGCGACACTGCGGCGCACCAGTTCCGGGGACAGGCTCTGCCCGCCGGCCGCCACGGCGATCAACTCCGAGACCACCCGTTCGGCCAGTGCCACATCGGCGGCCGGCCCGGACAGCGTGACGGTGTTGCCGCGGACGTGGACGTCGGCGGACAGGCTGGCTTCCAGCGCGCGCAGGTTCTCGTCGGCCGAACCCAACAGTCCCACGACAAGATCGGGCGGAACCGTCATGCTGCTGCGTACAGGGACAGCAGGGGTCGTCTCGCGGGGTGTCATCAGCGGCGATTCTACCGCCAGCGACCGGTGAGCACACCGATCGCACCGAGGCCGACCGCCGCGGCCGTCGAGGTGCGCAGCACCGTGGGGCCCAACCGGACCGCCACCGCGCCGGCCTGCTCCAGCGCGGCCAGTTCCTCGTCGCTGATGCCGCCCTCCGGGCCGACCACCAGGATGATCGACTCAGACTCGGCGACCGGCCGGTCGGCCAGCGGCTGGTCGGCGGACTCGTGCAGGACCAGTGCCAGCGCCCCGGCGGCCACCCGGTCGGCCAGGTAGCCGGTCAGCACCCCGGTGGACATCGGCCCGGACACCGCCGGGATGTGCGGGCGGCGGGACTGCCGGGCCGCCGAGCGGGCGACCGCACGCCAGCGCCGCAGCCCCTTCTCCGCGCGATCGCCGTCCCAGCGGGCCACGCACCGGGCGGCCTGCCAGGCGACGAACTCGTCGGCCCCGGCCTCGGTGGCCAACTCGACGGCCAACTCGGAACGCTCCGATTTCGGGATGGCCTGCACGACGGTCACCGCCGGATGGGGTGAGGAGACGGTGCGGCGCTGGAGCACCCGTGCGGTCAGCGTCCGCTTGTCCGCGGATTCGACCACACAGTCGGCCAGGACGCCGGCGCCGTCGGAAACCGTCAGCGTCTCGCCGGGCCGGATGCGTCGCACGGTGGCGGCGTGGAATCCCTCGTCGCCCTCGACGGCGGCCAGGCCGCCGACGTCGGGCACCGACTCGACAAAGAACAGGGTGGCAACCATGGCAATGAGTTCAGGGGGCTTGAAAAGTCAGCGGCCGGTGAAGGTTTCGCGCAACCGGCTGAACAGTCCACCGCCGCCGCCGGCCTGACCGGTGGGCGTGCGCATGGACTTCACCCCGGCCTGCTCGGCGCTGCGGGTCTTGAGTTCGTCGAGCAGTTCACGGCTGCGCGCGTCCAGCTTGCCGGGCACCATCACCTCGATGTGGGCGTGCAGATCGCCACGCAGATCCGAACGCAACCGCGGCATACCCTGACCGCGCAGCGCGGTGACCGCGCCGGGCTGGGTGCCGGGGGCCACGGTGATCTCGAGTTCGTCGTCGAGGATCCCGGTGAGGGTGACGGTGGTGCCCAGGGCGGCGTCGTACATCGGGACCGAGACCGTGCAGTGCAGGTCGTCGCCGTCGCGGACGAAGTGCTCGTGCTGCTGCTCGTGGACCTCCACGTAGAGATCGCCGGCCGGACCGCCGCCCGGGCCGACCTCGCCCTGGGCGGCCAGCCGTACCCGCATGCCGTCGCCGACGCCGGCCGGGATCTTCACACCGATCTCGCGGCGGGCCCGCACCCGGCCGTCACCGCCGCAGCGGTGGCACGGATTCGGGATCACCTCGCCGACGCCGGCGCAGGTGGGGCACGGCCGCGAGGACATGATCTGGCCGAGCAGCGAGCGCTGCACGCTCTGGATCTCGCCGCGACCACCGCAGGTGTCGCAGGTGGCCGGGCGGGAGTCGGCGTGGGTTCCCTTGCCCTGGCAGACGTCACAGAGGATCGCGGTGTCCACGGTGACCTGCTTGGTGATGCCGGTCGCGCAGTCCTGCAGGGTCAGCCGCATCCGCAGCAGCGAGTCCGACCCGGGCCGGACCCGCCCGATCGGCCCGCGCGCACCGCCGCCGCCGCCGAAGAAGGCCTCGAACACGTCACCCAGGCCGCCGAAGCCGCCGCCGAATCCCCCGCCGCCGCCACCCGCACTGCCCAGCGGGTCACCGCCGAGGTCGACGATGCGGCGCTTCTCCGGATCCGACAGCACCTCGTAGGCGGTGCTGACCTCCTTGAACCGCTCCCCCTCCTCGGGGTTGATGTCGGGGTGCAGTTCCCGGGCCAGCTTGCGGTAGGCGCGTTTGATCTCCGCGTCGTTGGCGTTGCGGCTCACACCGAGCAAGCCGTAGTAATCGCGTGCCACGTCTGACCTTTCAGCGGTTTCCGAGGACTTCGCCGATGTACGTCGCAACCGCGGCGACATTGGCGATCGTTCCCGGGTAGTCCATGCGGGTGGGACCCAACACACCCATGCCGCCGTACACGACGTCCGAGCTGCCGTAGGTGGTGGTGACCACCGAGGTGCTGACCATCTGTTCGGCCTCGGTCTCGTGTCCGATGCGCACGGTCACCTTACCGGCGTCCTGCTGGGCGGCCAGCAGCCGCAGTACCACGACCTGCTCCTCGAGCGCCTCCAGGACGGGACGCAGCGAGCCGCCGAAGTCGGCGGTGTTGCGGGTCAGGTTGGCGGTGCCGCCCATCAGCAGCCGCTCCTCGGTGTGTTCGACGAGGGACTCCAGCAGCACGGTCGCCGAACGGCCGACGGCGTCGCCGAGTTTGCCGGTCGAATTGAGCTTGGTGGCAAGGTCGGCCACCGCCACCGAGGCGGCCGAGAGTCGCTTGCCCTCCAGCGCCTTGCCCAGCAGGTCGCGCAACTGGGCCAGCTGGTGTTCGTCGATGGTGTCGCCGAGTTCGACGATGCGCTGGTCCACCCGGCCGGAGTCGGTGATGACCACCATCAGCAGCCGGGCCGGAGTCAGCGCGACCACCTCGAGGTGGCGGACGGTGGAGGCGGACAGCGTCGGGTACTGGACGATGGCCACCTGCCGGGTGAGCTGGGCCAGCAGCCGCACCGCGCGGCGCAGCACGTCGTCGAGGTCGACGCCGTCCTCCAGGAAGGACAGGATCGCGGTGCGCTCCGGGGTCGACAGCGGTTTGACGTCGTGGATCCGGTTGACGAACTCGCGGTAGCCCTTCTCGGTGGGCACCCGGCCGGAGCTGGTGTGCGGCTGGGCGATGTAGCCCTCCGCCTCGAGCACCGCCATGTCGTTGCGCACCGTGGCACTGGAGACGCCGAGGTTGTGCCGCTCCACCAGGGCCTTGGAGCCGATCGGCTCCTTGGTCGCGACGAAGTCGGCGACGATCGCGCGCAACACCTCGAAACGACGGTCGTCGGCACTACCCATGGCCACAGTTTACGGGTCGTCAGCAGTGGAATTAGCAGACGACCGAATAGGCTGCTGATGTGATTTTCAAGGGCGTCCGGGACGGCAAGCCCTACCCCGAGCACAGCCTGGCCCACCGGGATTGGGCGAAGATCCCGCCGCAGCAGGTCCGCCTCGACGAGATCGTCACCACCACCACTGTTCTGGCCTTGGACAAGCTGCTCAGCGAGGACTCGACGTTCTACGGCGACCTGTTCCCACATGCGGTCAGGTGGCGCGGGACGCTCTACCTCGAGGACGGCCTGCACCGGGCGGTGCGGTCCGCACTGCGCGGCCGGACGGTGCTGCACGCACGCATCTTCGACATGGACGGCTGATCAGTCCAGCCCGTCCGGCCCGGCCCCGAGGGTCAGTCCAGGGCCAGCATCGGCGGCAGCTGACCGCGGCCGTACCCGGGCAGCCAGGGCGAACTGAACAACGAACCCGACGGCGTTCGCACGGTGGGCTTGGTGTGCAGCGAGGTGTGCCCCGGCTTCTGGCACACCGTCGCCCCACCGCTCTGCCGGCAGTCGGCCGCGCTTGACGCGGCCTGGGCCGACGGGGCCAGCGCGATCGCGGCAGTGACGCCGACCGCGGCCGCGACCATGGACATTGATTTGCGGAGTGTGGTGTTCATGGCTCCACGGTAGCGAAATACGAACTCCAGTTCCTGATTTTCATAGCATGTTCATAGACGGGGGCCGTCGCCCGACCCGGCCGCCGGAAGTCGCACGGTGAAGGCGGTCAGCCCGGGCCGGGAATCAGCCGAGACCGTCCCGCGGTGGGCCTCCACGATCGAGGCCACGATGGCCAGTCCCAGCCCGCTGCAGCCCATTTCGCGAGACCGGCCCTTGTCCGCGCGGACGAACCTGCCGAACAGATTCGGCATGATCTCCTCCGGGATGCCGGGACCGTCGTCGCTCACCACGAGTTCGACCGCGCCGTCGGCGGCCCGCACCGATGTGGTGACGGTGACGCCCGCCGGGGTGTGCACCCGGGCGTTGCCGAGCAGATTGGCGACCAGCTGCTGCAGCCTGGCCTGGTCGCCGAACACCCGGCACGGCTCGTCGGGCAGGTCGGCGCGGAAGTGGTGATCCGGAGCGCTCACCGCGGCGTCATTGACGGCATGCGCCACGAGGTCGCACAGATCCACCTCCTCGATCTGCAGATCCTGGCGTTCATCGAGTCGCGACAGCAGCAACAGATCGTCGACCAACGTCGACATCCGGCGCGACTCCGACTCGATACGGGCCAGCGCGTACTCCGTCATGGGCGGTAACTGGTCGCTCTCCTGCCGGGTCAGTTCGGCGTAGCCGAGGATGGCGGCCAGCGGGGTTCGCAGCTCATGGCTTGCGTCGGTGAGGAATTGGCGGGTGTGGCGGTCGGACTGCGCCATCTTGGTCAACGCGGAGTCGACGTTGTCGAGCATGTGGTTCAGCGTCAGACCGACGACGCCGACCTCGTTCTCCGGGTCGGTGTCGCGCTCGCCGACCCGGGCCGTGATGCGGTACTCGGCAGCTTCCAGTGGCAGCTTGGCGACATCCCCGGCGATCGCGGCCACCCGTTGCAACGGCTTGAGTGCATTGCGCACCAGAACCGCGGTGGCCGCGGCGGTCGCCAGCAGTGCCAGCAGCACCAGACTCGCGACCAGCAGAGCGTTGTGCGCCAGCGTGCGATTGGCTGCCGCCAGCGACACCGCCGACACCAGACGATCCCCCGCACCGGTGTCCCGGCCGGCCACCCGGAACGGTCCCTGATCGCCCAGTTCGACGGTGCGCGACGCACCGGTCTGGCGACCGGCGTCCTCGAGGTCGCGCACGACATCCGTTGGCGGCGTGGCAGCTTCACCATCGGTGAAGATGCTGCTGTACACGGCCTTCCCGTCCCGCAGTAGCGCGATCACCGTCCCGGGGGCCTGACCCGATGGTGAGTGCAGTCCCGATTCGCCTTTGCCGTAGGAGTGACTGAACGCCGACAGCGAGTCGGCGACCCGGCTGTCGGTCAGACTCACCGCCTCGTCGCGCAGGCTCATCACCGCCACCGCGCCGATGGCGACCAGTGCGGCGCTGACGATCGCGGACACCCCGAGGATCAATCGCGCCCGCAACGAACGCGGGCGCCACCACCGCCGGATCATTGCGGCGGCCGGAGCAGGTATCCGACCCCGCGCACGGTGTGGATCATCGGCTCCCGGTCGGTGTCGATCTTGCGCCGTAGATAGGAGATGTACAGGTCCACCACACTGGATCGTCCGCCGAAGCTGTAGTTCCACACCCGGTCGAGGATCTCCGCACGGGGGATGGCGCGTTTGGGGTTGCGCATCAGATAACGCAGTAGCTCGAACTCGGTGACGGTCAGCGAGATCTCCTCGCCGCCGCGGGTGACCACCCGGCTGGCGCCGTCGAGGACGAGATCCCCGACCTTGAGGAGCTCGTCCTCGGGTGCGGCCATCGCATGCGACCGGCGCAGTAGACCGCGCAGTCGCGCGACGAGTTCCTCGAGGCTGAATGGCTTGGTGAGATAGTCGTCGGCGCCGGCCGTCAGCCCGGTGACCCGATCCATCACCGAGTCACGGGCGGTGAGGAACAGGGTCGGGGTGTAGCCCTGCAACTCCCTGATCCTGCGGAGGATCTCCAGTCCGTCGATATCGGGCAACATGATGTCCAGGACCAGCAGATCGGGCCCGAACTCCTCGTACTTGGCGATGGCCTGGGCACCGTCGTGGGCCACCTCGATCTCCCAGCCCTCGTAGTGCAACGCCATCTTGAGCAGATTGGTCAACGCCGGCTCGTCGTCGACGAGGAGGATCCGGATGGGCGAGCCGTCGGCACGCGTGATGCGCGGCAGCTGGCCGAGAATGGCCTGCCGCTGACGGGGAGTGCGGGGCGGTGGATCAGCAGCCGACACTGTCATACCGCAATTCTGTCGATCCGATTTCCGGATGTCATGAACCTCATATGAGTTCCATATCTTTGCTGGAGCCTACCCCGGACGCTGGTCATCCGGCACGAAAGGTGTTGCGCGGGAGAGCGTCCGCGGGACACAGGATATGAGTTCCCTATGCGAATCCGCCGCAGCCTTGGTGCCGCCACGGATGACTCCTACCCTCGAGTGAACCGTGCTGTGCCACAACAGAAGCCGACGAACGACAGGAGTCCCGCCGTGCCTCTAACCCTTCCGCGCCCCACTCTTCTGCGCCCCAACCTTCTGCGCCCCACCCTTCTGCGCGAGATTCTCCGCTATGACCTCCCCGCTTCGCTGGTGGTCTTCCTGGTCGCGCTGCCGCTCTCGCTGGGAATCGCGGTCGCCTCCGACGCCCCGCCACTGGCCGGACTGATCGCCGCCATCGTCGGCGGCATCGCGGCCGGGGCACTCGGCGGCTCGCCACTTCAGGTCAGTGGACCGGCGGCCGGGTTGACCGTGATCGTCGCCGCACTTATCGCCCAGTTCGGCTGGGCGGTGACCTGTGCGATCACCGTCTGCGCAGGCCTGCTGCAGATCATCTTCGGGGTGACCAGACTCGGCCGGGCGGCGCTGGCGATCTCCCCGATGGTGGTGCACGCGATGCTCGCCGGCATCGGCATCACCATCGCCCTGCAGCAGATCCACATCCTGCTCGGCGGCGAATCGCACAGTTCCGCGCTGCACAACATCGCCAACCTGCCGGTCCATCTCGCCGACGCCGACATGGCCGGACTGGCGGTCGGAACGCTGGTGATCGGCATCATGGTCCTGTGGCGATGGGCCCCCGGCGCGATCCGGGTGGTGCCAGGACCACTGGTGGCCATCGTCGCCGCCACCGTGCTGTCGATCGCTTTCGCACTGAATGTGCCCCGGATCGAACTCAACGGCTCGCTGATCGACGCGCTGCAACTCCCGAGCCTGCCCGACGGCGGGTGGGGCGCCTTCGCGGTCGGGGTGCTGACCGTCGCGCTGATCGCCAGCGTGGAGAGCCTGCTGACGGCGGTCGCGGTCGATCGCATGCAGACCCGCACCCGCAGCAACCTGGACCGGGAACTGGTCGGCCAGGGCGCCGCCAACATGATCTCCGGCGCGATCGGCGGACTGCCGATCACCGGCGTCATCGTCCGCAGTTCGGCGAACGTCACCGCGGGGGCCCGGACGAGGGCGTCGTCCATGCTGCACGGCGTCTGGGTGCTGCTCTTCGCATTGCCGTTCGCCGGCCTGATCCAACAGATACCCACCGCCGCGCTGGCCGGTCTGCTGGTGGTCGTGGGTGTGCAACTGGTGAAAATCACCCACATCGAGACGGCCCGTCGCAATGGGGATATCGCCATCTATCTGGTGACGCTGATCGGCGTGGTTCTGGTCAACCTTCTGGCCGGCGTCCTGGCCGGCCTTGCGCTGTCGATCCTGCTGACGGTGTGGCGGGTGGCGCACGCCCGAATCAGCGCGCAGCCACTCGGCGAGGGGCATTGGCGAGTCAGCATCGTCGGCTCCTGCACGTTCCTGTCCCTGCCGCGGCTGCACCGGGAACTGGAGTCCGTGCCGCCCGGCGCCCAGGTCACGTTGGAGCTGTCCGTCAACTATCTGGACCACGCCAGCCGGGAGTACATCGACGGCTGGCGACGGCAGCACGAGGCCGCCGGCGGGACCGTGCAGGCGGCCACCGGCCCGTGTCACACCTGCGCCGACGCGGCCCCCGCGCTCATAATATGAAGTTGAAATCATGTTTCCTATGTCTTCTCTATGAGGTTGGTGACTCCGTCGGGAACCCTTCTTAGGCTTGGGTCATGGCAAGGCGAGACGCCGAAAACGCAATCCCGCGTTCGGATTTCAGAATCGCCTACAACGAAAGGACGATGATCGCCATGATCGCCAAGTTCCTCGCCCCGCTGTTCGTCGCAGGCGCCGCAGCAGCCGGAATCGCCTTTGCGCCGGCCGCGGCGGCCGCCCCCGCAGACTGCCAGGAGAGCGGGCAGACGTCGGTGTGCCAGCGGTCTGGGCACACCTCGATCTACGTGAGTCCGTCCGACAACCAGCAGGGTGGCGGCATGGGCTGGCCGCTGGGTGCCGGCCCGGTACCGCCGGTGTTCGCGATGGACTGATGACCCGGTAATGCTGCCGCGACGGAGCCGCGAGGGTGCGAAAGCCCCTCGCGGCTTCGGCCTTCCGGGGGCACCGCCCTCGCGCCCGCCCGCCTCCCGAGCGCGGTCGTCGCCCTCGCCGAGCGTGAAGTTAGCGTCACCGTCGGCGCCGAGCGTGAAGATAACTTCACGCTCGAGAGGCCCGGGGTCCCAGAGGCCCGGGGCGCCGGGCATCAGTCGTCGAGGACCTCGCGCACCACCGCGTCGGCCAGTAGCCGGCCGCGCAGCGTCAGGGTGAGCCGATCACCGGCGGCACTGAGCAGGCCGTCGTCGACCGCCCGCATGGCCCGGGCCCGCTCGGACCCGGTCAGCGCGGACAGTGCGAGACCCTCACGCAGCCGGATGCCGAGCATGACCTCTTCGATGTGACGGTCGCGGGCGTCGAGGCGTTCGGAATCGGCCGCCGGCCAACGGCCCTCACCCAGTGCTTCCGCATAAGCGTTGGGGTGCTTGACATTCCACCATCGCAGATCGCCGACGAAGGAGTGCGCGCCGGGACCCGCACCCCACCACTGACCACCGTTCCAGTAGCCGAGGTTGTGCCGGCACTGTCCGCCCGGCCGGCTCCAGTTCGACACCTCGTACCAGTCCAGGCCGGCGGCCGAGAGCCGGCTGTCGAGCAGTTCGTAGCGTCGCGCGAGCACGTCGTCGTCGGGGGCGGCCACCTCGCCGCGGCGCACCTGCCGGGCCAGCGCGGTGCCGTCCTCGACCACCAGCGCATAGGCCGAGACGTGATCCACCCCGGCGCCCAGGGCAGCCTCGACCGAGGCCAGCAGATCGTCGTCGGACTCCCCCGGCGTGCCGTAGATGAGGTCGAGGTTGAGGTGATCGAAGCCGGCTGCCGCAGCCTCGGCCGCCGCGGCGATCGCCCGGCCCGGCGAATGGGCGCGGCCCAGCACCGCGAGCACGTGCGGGGAGGCGGACTGCATGCCGAGCGACACCCGGGTGTAGCCGGCGCCGCGGATGGCGTCGAAGAACTCCGGCGAGGTGGACTCCGGATTGGCCTCGGTGGTGACCTCCGCCCCGGCGGCCAGGGTGAAGTTGTCGCGCACCGCGGCCAGCACCGCGGCCAGCCGGGCGCCGCCCAGCGACGACGGGGTTCCGCCGCCGACGAAGACGGAGTCGACGGGCGCCGAACCGACCCGGGCGGCGGCCATCTCCAGTTCGGCGCGCAGTGCGGCCAGCCAGCCGTCCGGGGTGGCGCCGCCCAGCTCGGCCCCACCAAGTTCAGAGGGGGTGTAGGTGTTGAAATCGCAGTACCCGCAGCGCGCGGTGCAGAACGGAACGTGCAGGTAAAGGCCGAACTGGGTGCCCGGGGTCAGGGCGAGTTCGGGTACCACCCCGCCAGTCTCGCAGAGCGAGTTAGGGCAACCTGAAGTCACCGTGGCAGACTGTCACCCATGCCAGCCCAGTCGACCGTTCTCGTCGCGCGGCTGCATGTCGACTTCAAGCGCGTTTGCAGCTGCTGTTGTTGTCCGGCCTAACGCCGTAGAACCCGTCCCTCTGCACGTCAGCTGGCCACCGGATCTGCGCCGCCGGATCTGCCTTTGACCGGTGACCCGCATCCGTGCCAGCTTCTGATCCCAGGAGCCCCGCAGTGACCCAACCGGCGAAGACCCCACCGACGAAGACCCGCGACGACGGCCAGTGGGCGCTCGGCAGCACCGAGCCGCTGAACCCCAACGAGGTGTTCAAGAAAGAGGACCCCGCCCTCAACGTGCGGGAGCGGATCGAGAACGTCTACGCCAAGAACGGCTTCGACAGCATCGACAAGACCGACCTGCGCGGCCGGATGCGCTGGTGGGGTCTCTACACCCAGCGCAAGGAGGGGTTCGACGGCACCTTCACCGGTGACGACAACACCGACATGCTGGAGGCGCCGTTCTTCATGCTGCGGGTGCGCAGCGACGGCGGCGTGCTGAGCACCGCGGCCCTGCGCACCCTCGGGCAGATCTCCATCGACTTCGCCCGGGACACCGCCGACATCTCCGACCGGCAGAACATCCAGTACCACTGGATCCGGATCGAGGACATGCCCGAGATCTGGCGCCGGCTCGACGAGGTCGGCCTGCAGACCACCGAGGCCTGCGGCGATTGCCCGCGTGTGGTCCTGGGTTCGCCGCTGGCCGGGGAGTCCCTCGACGAGGTGCTCGACGCCACCCCCGCGATCGACGAGATCGTCCGCCGCTACGTCGGCAAGCCCGAGTACGCCAACCTGCCGCGCAAGTTCAAGACCGCGATCTCCGGACAGCAGGACGTCGTCCACGAGATCAACGACGTCGCCTTCGTCGGGGTCAACCATCCCGAGCACGGGCCCGGACTGGACCTGTGGGTGGGCGGCGGACTGTCCACCAACCCGATGCTCGCGCAGCGCCTGGGCGCCTGGGTGCCGCTGGACGAGGTGCCCGACGTATGGGAGGCCGTGGTCAGCCTGTTCCGCGACTACGGCTACCGACGGCTGCGCGCCAAGGCCCGACTGAAGTTCCTGGTCAAGGACTGGGGTGCTGAAAAGTTCCGCGAAGTTCTCGAAACCGAGTACCTCAAGCGGCCGCTGATCGATGGCCCCGCGCCGGAGCCGACCGTGCGCCCGATCGACCACATCGGCGTGCAGCGACTTCGCAACGGGCTCAACGCCATTGGGGCCGCCGCGATCGCCGGCCGGGTGTCGGGCACCATCCTGACCAAGGTCGCCGACCTGGCCGAGCAGGTCGGTTCCGACCGGGTCCGGTTCACCCCGCACCAGAAGCTGCTGGTGCTCGACGTCCCCGATGACAAGGTCGAGTGGCTCTCCGGCGAGCTGGCCGCCCTCGGCCTGCAGTCCACGCCGTCGCAATGGCGGCGGAACCTGATGGCCTGCAGCGGAATCGAGTTCTGCAAGCTGTCCTTCGCCGAGACCCGGGTGCGGGCACAGTCGCTGGTGCCCGATCTCGAGGCGCGACTGGCCGACCTCAACGCCGGGCTCGACGTCCCGGTGACCGTGCACCTCAACGGCTGCCCCAACTCGTGCGCCCGGATCCAGGTGGCAGACATCGGGTTCAAGGGCCAGATGGTCGACGACGGAGAGGGTCCGGTCGAGGGCTTCCAGGTACACCTCGGCGGCAGCCTCGGCCTGGACAGCGGGTTCGGCCGGAAGCTGCGCCAGCACAAGGTCACCAGCGCCGAGTTGGGCGACTACATCGAGCGGGTGGTGCGCAACTTCATCGCGCAGCGCAATGCCGGAGAACGCTTCGCCGAGTGGGCGGTTCGCGCGGAGGAGGATGCTCTGCGATGAGCGAAGCGAAGAGCAACGTCGGGCCCAAGCGATGAGCGAAGCGAAGAGCAACGTCGGGCCCAAGCGATGAGCGATCTCCGCGAACTCGCCGCCCGCGGCGCCGCCGAACTCGACGGTGCGTCCGCGCATGAACTGCTGGCCTGGACCGACGAGAACTTCGGTGGTCACTACGTGGTGGCCTCCAACATGCAGGACGCCGTGCTGATCGACCTGGCCGCCGCGGTGCGCCCCGGTGTCGACGTGCTGTTCCTGGACACCGGCTACCACTTCGCCGAGACCATCGGCACCCGCGACGCGGTGGCGGCGGTCTACGACGTCAACGTGGTCAACGTGACGCCGGAGCACACGGTGGCCGAACAGGACGAACTGCTCGGCAAGGACCTCTTCGCCCGCGATCCGGGCGAGTGCTGCCGGCTGCGCAAGGTGGTCCCGTTGCGAGCCGCGCTGGCCGGTTACTCGGCCTGGGTGACCGGGATCCGGCGGGTGGAGTCCCCCACCCGGGCCGACGCCCCGCTGATCAGTTTCGACGAGGCCTTCGGACTGGTGAAGATCAACCCGCTGGCTGCCTGGACCGACGAGGACATGCAGGCCTACATCGACGCGAACGGCGTGCTGGTGAATCCCCTTGTGGACGAGGGCTATCCGTCGATCGGATGTGCGCCGTGCACTGCCAAACCCGCCGAGGGCGCCGACCCGCGCAGCGGGCGCTGGCAGGGCCAGACCAAGACCGAGTGCGGACTGCACGTCGAATGAGCATCATGCGCCATCCGGCACTCATCCTCACCGCGCACGGCAGCGCCGACCCGCGCTCCTCGGAGACCACCCACGCGGTGGCCGAGGAGATCCGCCGGTTGCGGCCGTGGCTGGACGTCCGGGTGGCGTTCTGCGAACGCAGCGAACCGAACCTGCGTGACGTGCTGGCCGGCCTGGACCGTCCGGGAGTGGTCACCCCACTGCTGCTGGCCAGCGCCTACCACGCCCGTACCGACATCCCGGCGATGATCGATCAGGCCAAAGTCCCTGTGCTGCAAGCCGATACGCTGGGTGAGGACCCACGGCTGGTCGAGCTGCTGCGCGCCCGCCTGAGCGACCTCGACGTCGACCCGCACTGTGGCGAGACCGGGGTGCTGGTGGTCGCGGTCGGTTCGTCGCATGCGGCGGCCAACGCACGCACCGCCACCGTGGTCGACGCGCTGGCTCCGGGCACCCGTTGGGCCGGCGTCCGGGTTGCCCATGCCACCAATCCTGAACTGTCGGTGTCCGACGGCATCGCGGAGTTGCGCCGCCAGGGCGCACGGCGAATTGTGCTGGCGCCGTGGTTCATCGCCCACGGCCGCATCACCGACCGGGTGGCGGCGACGGCCGCCGCCGAGGGCGTGACGATGGCCGAACCGCTCGGGGCGCACCCACTGCTGGCGGCCACCGTGCTGGACCGGTTCGAGCAGGCGGTCTCCGCCCGTCGAGCGGCCTAGATCACGAAGTCGCCGGCAGCCGTTCGCGGCGAGAGGTGTTCGGGCCACTTCTGCTCGGCGCCGGCGATCGGCGGGATCCGGGTGGCCCGCACATAGACGGTGTCCCCGTCCTTGAGCGCCAGCGCCTCGGCGTCACCGCGGGTGATCTGAGCGATGAACGGCGCACCGGTGGTGGCGCTGGTCAACTCGACGCGAACCTCGAAGCCGAGGTAGGCGATCCGGTCGATGGTGGCCCGGATCACCCCGGTGCTCTCCGCGGTGCCGTCGCCGGCGGCGAAGGCCATCTCCGGGGTGCGGCCGACCCGAATGTCGTGCGGGCGCACCAGGATTCCGTTGAGCGTCGACACCGTCCCCAGGAACGACATCACGAACGCATTCGCCGGGCTGTCGTACACCTCGGTCGGGGTGCCGACCTGCTCGATGCGGCCCTTGTTGAGCACGGCGACCCGGTCGGCGACGTCGAGCGCCTCGGCCTGATCATGGGTGACCAGCACGGTGGTGACGTGCACCTCGTCGTGCAACCGGCGCAACCAGGCCCGCAGATCCTCGCGCACCTTGGCGTCCAGGGCGCCGAACGGCTCGTCGAGCAGCAGCACCTGGGGATCGACCGCCAGCGCGCGGGCCAGCGCCATCCGCTGCCGCTGGCCGCCGGAAAGCTGGTTGGGATAACGGGTCTGGAACCCGGACAGGCCGACCACCTCGAGCAGGTTGTCGACCTTCTCCTTGATCTCGGCCTTGGATCGTTTCCGGATCTTGAGGCCGAAGGCGACGTTGTCGCGCACGGTGAGGTGCTTGAACGCGGCGTAGTGCTGGAAGACGAAGCCGATCTCGCGGCGCTGCGGCGGCACGTTCGTGACGTCCTGACCGTGGATGACGATCGACCCGCTGTCGGGCTGATCGAGCCCGGCGATGGCGCGCAGCAGCGTCGACTTGCCGGACCCGCTGGGGCCCAGCAGCGCGGTCAGCGAGCCGTGCGGCACCACGAAGTCGACGTTGTCGAGCGCGTTGAAGTCGCCGTAGCGCTTGTTGGCGCCGGCGACGACGATCGCGTGTTCACTGGTCATGGTTTGGGGCCTTCCTACCCGGCGGCTTTGGTGCGCCGGGCGTCCAGAACAACCTGAACGATCAGAACGATGACGGCCACGGCCATCAACAGCGTGGAGACCGCATAGGCGCCGTATTCGGCACCGCGGTTGTAGCGGTCGGAGACCAGCAGGGTCAGCGTCTGGGACTGCCCGGGCATGTTGGAGGACACCATGATCACCGCGCCGTACTCGCCCAGGGTCCGGGCCACCGTGAGCACGACGCCGTAGGTCAGGCCCCAGCGGATCGAGGGCAGGGTGATCCGCCAGAACGTCTGCCACCAGCTGGCGCCCAGGGTCGCCGCGGCCTGTTCCTGGTCGGTGCCCAACTCGTGCAGCACCGGTTCGACCTCGCGGATGACGAAGGGCACGGTGACGAAGATGCTCGCCAGCACGATGCCCGGGAAGCCGAAGATGATCTTGAATCCGAGGTCGTTCTGCACGAAGCCGAAGATGCCCGCGCTGCCCCACAGCAGGATCAGCGCGACGCCCACCACCACCGGCGACACGGCGAACGGAAGGTCGATGATCGCCTGCAGCACCGACTTGCCGCGAAACTTGTTGCGGGCCAGCACCAGTGCGGTCGGGAGGCCGAAGATGACGTTGAGCGGAACCACGATCGCCACGACGAGCAGTGACAACTGCAGGGCGGAGATCGCGGCCGGCGTGGTGATGGATTCGACGAAGGCGCCGATCCCCGGTTCGAAGGTCCGCCAGAGGATCAGGCCGACCGGCACGACGACCAGCACCAGGATGTAGGCGAGCGCGAGGTAGCGCAACAGGCGGCGGACGAACGGCGACAGGATCATGCCGCGAGTTCCTCACGCTTGGCGGCCCGCGAACCGACGACCCTCAGCACGAGCAGCACCAGAAACGAGATGGCCAGCAGCACAATCGAAATCGCCGCCGCACCGGTTCGGTCGTCATTCTCGATCAGGGTGCGGATCCACTGCGAGGACACCTCGGTCTCCCCCGGCACCGCACCGCCGATCAGCACCACAGACCCGAATTCGCCGATCGCGCGGGAGAACGCCAGACCCGCGCCGGACAGCAGCGCCGGCAGCAACGCCGGGAGGATGACCTTGGTGAAAATCACCGCGTTGGTGGCCCCGAGTGACGCCGCGGCCTGTTCGGCCTCGCGGTCGAGTTCGAGCAGCACCGGTTGCACCGAGCGCACCACGAACGGGAGCGTGACGAACAGCAGGGCCACCCCCACGCCCCACTTGGTGTGCTGCAGATGCAGATTCACCGGGCTGCGCGGCCCGTAGAGCGCGAGCATGACCAGGCTGGCCACGATGGTCGGCAGCGCGAACGGAAGGTCGATCACCGCGTCGACCAAACGCTTACCCGGAAAGTCGTCGCGGGTCAGCACCCAGGCGACCAGCAGACCGAAGAACGCGTTGACGATCGTGACGCCGATCGAGATGCTCAGCGTGACCCGCAGGGAGTCCAGCGCCGCGTTGGAGGTGACCGCCTGCCAGAAGGCGTGCCAGCCGCCCTTGGCCGACTGCCACACGATCGCCGCCAGCGGCAGCAGCACGATCACGCTCAGCCATATCGACGCGGCCCCGACCCGCACCACGGTCGTGCCGTGGCTGCGGGCCGAGGCGCCGGGCAGGCTCTCCAGAGCTGCCGTCATCCAGTGGCCTTCTTGTAGATGGTCGTGATCGCCCCATTCTCCTTGTCGAAGAGAGCGGAATCGACAGTCTTCCATCCGCCGAGGTCAGCGATGGTCCAGAGCTTCTCCGGCGTCGGGAAGTCCTTGGCGAAGTCGCTCGCCACCGCCGGGTCGACCGGACGGAAGCCGGCCTCGGCCCAGATCTTCTGGCCCTCCGGGGTGAACAGGAAGTTCTTCAGCGCGGCGGCCTTGTCGGCGTGGGCGCTGGTGGTCACCACCGCGACCGGGTTCTCGATCTTGAAGGTCTGCGCCGGGTTGATGTACTCGACGTCCTTACCCTGGCGCTTGATGTTGATCGCCTCGTTCTCATAGCTGATCAGCACATCGCCGGTGCCCTGCAGGAACACGTCGGTGGCCTCGCGTCCGGAACCGGGGCGGGTCTTGACGTGCTCGGTCACCAGCTTGCCGATGTAGTCCAGCCCGGCCTGCTGATCCTGGCCGCCGTTGCTCTTGAACGCATACGGCGCCAACAGGTTCCACTTGGCCGAGCCGGAGCTCAGCGGGCTCGGGGTGACCACCTCGATGCCCGGCTGCAACAGATCGTCCCAGCCCTTGATTTTCTTCGGGTTGCCCTTGCGGACCACCAGCGAGACCACCGAGCCGAACGGGATGCCCTTGGTGACGTCGGCGTTCCAGTCGGCGGCGACCTTGTTGGCCTTGACCAGACGCGTCACGTCGGGCTCCACCGAGAAGTTCACCAGGTCGGCGGGCTTGCCGTCGGCCACCGCGCGGGACTGGTCACCGGAGGCGCCGTAGGAGGTGGTGACGGTGAGGTCCTTGCCGGCCGGGGTGGCCTCGAAGGCCGGGATGATCTTGCTCCAGCCCGGCTCCGGCACCGCGTAGGCGACCAGGTTCAGGGTGGTCTCGGCGTCCTTCTTGCCCGCGCCCGCGACGTCGCTGGCACCGCCGCCGCTGCAGGCGGCCAGGACGGTCGCGGTGGCGGCGATGGCCGCGGCGGTTCGCCAGCGGCGTGCGGTGGAGGTGAACATGTGGAGCCTTTCTCGTTGGGTCCTGCTTACGGGAGCGAGCCCGTCACAACGACAATGGCGGTGATACGGCGAATGGCCGTCCGACACCAGAACCGCAGACGAGCAGCGGGGTGTCAGCGACAACAGACGACGACGACAGACGCCACCGAGGCGCTGTTGAAATCCGTCGTCGAACGCACGGTCGGGAGCGTAACAGAGCCCCGGCGGACCGGCCGGTCAGCGATTGAGCAGCCACACCACGACGACGAGCAGCAGAAGTGCCACCAGGGCCAGCGTCACCCGGGACCGCGGCATGCCGCTCACGGGAGCATCTCGCGGTCGCCGCGCAGACGCCGCAGTGTCTTGATTCCCCGGCCCAGCGCGGCATCGGTGCCCACCGCGATTCCGTAGGCCAAGGCCAGCGCGACCGGCATGATGATCACGGTCTGCCAGACGAAACCCAGCCCGGACAGCCACAGTTCGGCACCGTCCCACCAGCTCAGCAACCCGTCCACCAGACCAGCCTAGGTCAGGTCGCAGACCGGTTTCGATCTGGCCCGATCGGTGGACGTGACAGGTCCCGGCGGTGATCATGTGGGGATGGTTGAAGGCGTTCCGATCACGGTGACGGAAAGTCCGTCGGACGGGCACGCGGCGGCGCCGCGGGGGCCGTTCCCGCCGATCGCGGACTACGCGTTCCTGTCCGACTGCGAGAACACCTGTCTGGTGTCCGCGGCCGGGTCGGTGGAGTGGATGTGTGTGCCGCGGCCGGACTCCCCCAGCGTGTTCGGCTCGGTCCTGGACCGCGGGGCCGGGCACTTCCGGCTGGGCCCGTACGGGGTGACGGTGCCGGCCGCCCGCCGGTACCTGCCCGGCAGCCTGATCATGGAGACCACCTGGCAGACCCCGACCGGCTGGGTGATCGTGCGCGACGCCCTGGTGATGGGCCCCTGGCACGACCTCGAGGCCCGGTCGCGGACCCACCGCCGCACCCCGATGGACTGGGACGCCGAGCACATCCTGCTGCGCACGGTGCGCTGCGTGAGCGGCACCGTCGAACTGGTGATGAGCTGCGAGCCGTCGTTCGACTACGGCCGGATCAACGCCGCCTGGGAATACTCCGCGGATGCCTACGGCGAGGCGATCGCCACCGCCCGCACCGATCCGGACGCCAACCCGGCCCTGCGGCTGACGACCAATCTGCGGATCGGACTCGAGGGCCGCGAGGCCCGGGCCCGGACCCGGCTCAAGGAGGGCGACAACGCCTTCGTCGCGCTGTCGTGGTCCGGGCATCCGGCGCCGCAGACCTATGAAGAAGCCGCCGACAAGATGTGGCAGACCAGCGAGGCCTGGCGGCAGTGGATCAACATCGGGCACTTCCCCGACCATCCGTGGCGGGCCTACCTGCAGCGCAGCGCGCTGACACTGAAGGGCCTGACCTACTCCCCGACCGGCGCACTGCTGGCCGCGAGCACCACCTCGCTGCCGGAAACCCCTGGGGGCGTTCGCAACTGGGACTACCGCTACGCCTGGGTGCGCGACTCGACCTTCGCACTGTGGGGCCTCTACACCCTCGGCCTGGACCGCGAGGCCGACGACTTCTTCTCGTTCATCGCCGACGTGTCCGGCGCCAACAACGGCGAGCGCCATCCGTTGCAGGTGATGTACGCCGTCGGCGGCGAACGCGAACTGGTCGAGGAGGAACTCGACCACCTCTCCGGCTACGACGGCGCGCGGCCGGTCCGGATCGGCAACGGCGCCTACAACCAACGCCAGCACGACATCTGGGGCACCATGCTGGATTCGGTGTACCTGCACTGCAAGTCGCGGGAGAACATCTCCGACACGCTATGGCCGGTGCTCAAGGAACAGGTCGAGGAGGCTGTCAAACACTGGCGCGAACCCGACCGCGGCATCTGGGAGGTGCGCGGGGAACCGCAGCACTTCACCTCCTCGAAGGTGATGTGCTGGGTGGCGATGGACCGCGGCGCGAAACTCGCCGAACTGCAGGGCTCCAAGAGTTACGCCCAGCAGTGGCGGGCGATCGCCGAGGAGATCAAGGCCGACATCCTGGCGCACGGCGTGGACCACCGCGGGGTGTTCACCCAGCGCTACGGCAACCCGGCACTGGACGCCTCACTGCTGCTGGTTCCGCTGCTGCGGTTCCTGCCGCCGGACGACCCGCGGGTGCGGGCCACCGTGCTGGCGATCGCCGACGAACTCACCGAGGACGGCCTGGTGCTGCGCTACCGGACCGAGGAGACCGACGACGGTCTGACCGGCGAGGAGGGCGCCTTCACCATCTGCTCGTTCTGGCTGGTGTCGGCCCTGGTGGAGATCGGCGAGGTGAGCCGGGCGCGGCATCTGTGCGAGCGGCTGCTGTCCTTTGCCAGCCCGCTGCACCTCTACGCCGAGGAGATCGAGCCGAGCACCGGACGCCATCTGGGCAACTTCCCGCAGGCGTTCACCCACCTAGCGCTGATCAACGCGGTGGTGCACGTCATCCGGGCCGAGGAGCAGGCCGACGGCACCGGGATGTTCCAGCCGGCCAACGCGCCGACCTAGGGGCTGCCGACCTAAACCTTGGCAAGCATCCCGCGGACGATGTCGGCCGCCCGGGTGCCGGGCGCCCGCCGGGTGGGGTCCGGATCGGTGATCGCCACGTCCACGTCGACGATGCAGTCCTGCTCCACCCCGAGGGCGTGCTCGGTGGGGAACTCATCACCCTGCCCGTCGCTGCTGAGGATGACCGCGGTCAGGACCGGACCGGTCACCCGCACCCGGGTCACCGTCAACTCCAGTCCCTGCATATTGACCGTGGTGCCGTCGCAGGCCTTCCACTTGGTGGTGAACGCGGCGAAGGTGCGGGCGGCCGCCTCCGCGGAGTCCATCGCGACCACGCCGGCCTCCGCGCTGGAGACGGTCAGCCCCTTACCGAACCGGGAGTAGTCCTGCCAGGCCGCCGCCTGCACGCCCCCGCTTTCGTAGACCACCCGCATCAGCGGGGTGACCGCACCGAGGCAGTCCAGCGGACTGGCGTCGTCGCTGGTGCGGATTCCGTTGGGCAGCACCGAGATCGGTCCGACCTTCGGCCCGCCGGCGAGGTCGAGCGGATTGCCGACCGCGGCCGAGACCTCCGCGGCGGTGGGCAGGATCGCGGTCAGCGCCGCCGTCGGGGATTCGTGGCGACGTGGGGAACCGTCGACGATGCCGCCACAGCCGGAGAGCACCGCGACCGCGGCGATTCCCGCTACCGACCTACTTCTTCTTGTCGGCAGCTTTGTCCCCGGCGGAATCGGTGGACAGCGCGGCGACGAAGGCCTCCTGCGGGACGTCGACGCGTCCGATGGTCTTCATCCGCTTCTTGCCCTCCTTCTGCTTCTCCAGCAGCTTGCGCTTACGGGTGATGTCACCGCCGTAGCACTTGGCGAGCACGTCCTTGCGGATCGCCCGGATGTTCTCGCGGGCAATGATTTTGGCGCCGATTGCAGCCTGAATGGGCACCTCGAACTGCTGGCGCGGGATGAGTTCCTTGAGCTTGACGGTCATCTTGTTGCCGTAGGCCTGGGCCGAGTCCTTGTGCACGATCGCACTGAACGCGTCGACCGCCTCGCCCTGCAGCAGGATGTCGACCTTGACCAGTGCCGCCTCCTGCTCGCCGGCCTCCTCGTAGTCCAGGCTGGCGTAGCCGCGGGTGCGCGATTTCAGCGAGTCGAAGAAGTCGAAGATGATCTCGCCCAACGGCATGATGTAGCGCAGTTCGACGCGTTCGGGCGACAGATAGTCCATGCCGCCGAGTTCGCCGCGGCGGGACTGGCACAACTCCATGATGGTGCCGATGAACTCACTGGGCGAGATCACCGTGCACTTGACGATCGGCTCGTAGATCTCGCGCATCTTGCCGTCCGGCCAATCCGACGGGTTGGTGACGATCTTCTCGGTGCCGTCCTCCTGGACGACGCGGTAGACCACGTTCGGCGACGTGGAGATCAGGTCGAGGTCGAACTCGCGCTCGAGGCGCTCGCGGGTGATCTCCATGTGCAGCAGGCCCAGGAAGCCGCAGCGGAAGCCGAAGCCAAGCGCCACAGAGGTTTCCGGCTCGTAGGTGAGCGCGGCGTCATTGAGTTGCAGCTTGTCCAGCGCCTCGCGCAGGTTCGGATAGTCCGACCCGTCAACGGGATACAGACCGGAGTAGACCATCGGCTTGGGCTCGCGGTATCCGGTCAGCGCCTCGGTGGCGCCGTGGCGCGCGCTGGTGACGGTGTCACCGACCTTGGACTGGCGGACGTCCTTCACACCGGTGATGAGGTAACCCACCTCGCCGACGCCGAGACCCTGGGTCGGCTTGGGCTCCGGGGAGACGATGCCGACCTCGAGCAGTTCGTGGGTGGCCCCGGTCGACATCATCTTGATCTTCTCGCGCGGGGTGATCTTGCCGTCGACGACGCGGACGTAGGTGACCACGCCGCGGTAGATGTCGTAGACCGAGTCGAAGATCATCGCCCGCGCCGGGGCGTCGGCGTCACCGGTCGGGGCCGGCACCTGGCGGACCACCTCGTCGAGCAGGGCGGTCACCCCCTCGCCGGTCTTGCCCGAGACCCGCAGCACATCGGAGGGTTCGCAGCCGATGATGTGCGCCAGTTCGGCGGCGTAACGGTCCGGGTCGGCGGCCGGCAGATCGATCTTGTTGAGCACCGGCACGATCGTCAGGTCGCGGTCCAGCGCCAGGTACAGGTTGGCCAGGGTCTGCGCCTCGATGCCCTGGGCGGCGTCGACCAGCAGCACCGCGCCCTCGCAGGCCTCCAGCGCCCGGGACACCTCATAGGTGAAGTCGACGTGGCCGGGGGTGTCGATCAGGTGCAGGACGAACTCCTCGTCCCCCACTTTCCAGGGCAGCCGGACGTTCTGCGCCTTGATGGTGATGCCGCGTTCCCGCTCGATGTCCATCCGGTCGAGGTACTGGGCGCGCATGTCCCGGTCGGAGACGACGCCGGTCAGCTGCAGCATCCGGTCGGCCAGCGTGGACTTGCCGTGATCGATGTGGGCGATGATGCAGAAGTTCCGAATCTGCGCCGGCGCGGTGAAGGTCTTGTCGGCGAAACTGCTGATGGGAATCTCCTGGTGAACCGTCGTCGGGGTGGTCCCAGGGTATCCAGGCGCCGCCACCCTCACACAATCGACGCGGCCGGGGCGCCCCGCCGCCCCACTATGCTCATCAGAATGGCGTCGAGGTGGAAGACGTTTCAGCAGTTCCTGAGGGGCACCGAGCACCTGGTGTTCAACGAGGCCCCCAAGCTGCTGCGTCAGCTTCAGGACCCGGAGGCGGTCCAACGAACCATCCAGCAGGGTCTGCGGATGGGCCTTGAGGCACTCGTCGGCTCCCCGATCTTCGACCAACCGAAGGCGATCACCACCGGTCGCCCGGTCACCGACCGCAGCGCTCCCACCGCCCACCGGGCCCGCCGGCTGGAGTACGCCCCCGACCTGGACGGCCAGGCCGACCCGGGCGAGATCGTCTGGACCTGGGTGGTCTTCGAGGACGACCCGACCCGCGGCAAGGACCGCCCGGTGCTGGTGGTCGGCCGGGAGAGCCGGACCCTGCTGGGGCTGATGCTGTCCAGCCAGCTGCACCACTCCGACGACGCCACCTGGGTGGGCATCGGGACCGGCAGCTGGGACTCCGGTTATGAGGATGGGACGGCCCGGCCGAGCTGGGTGCGGCTGGACCGGGTGCTCGACGTGCCCGAGGAGGGCATCCGCCGGGAGGGCGCGATCATGGACCGCACCACCTTCGAGGTGATCGCCACCCGACTGCGGACCGAATACCGTTGGAGCTGAGGCTCTTCGGGGCTTACCCGCCCTGGGTGATGTAGGCCCGCAACTGCTGATGCTCGGCCTGCAGTTCCTCCATCCGGATCTTCACGACGTCGCCGATGCTGACGATGCCCGCCAGCCGGCCGCCATCGAGCACCGGGACGTGGCGGACCCTGTTGTTGGTCATCAGGGCGGCGAGGTCGTCGACCGGGTCCGCGAGACCGCAACTGACCAGGACCGGGCTCATGATCTCGGCGACCGGCCTGCGCAGCAGGTCCGGGCCGTGCTCGTGTAGCCGCCGGACCACATCGCGCTCGGACACGATCCCGCGGACACCGATACCGCCGCCGGGCCCATCCGCGCCGATGACCACCATCGCGCCGATGTTCTGGACGGCCAGTTCGGTCAGCAGCGCGGCCACCGTGGTGGTCTCGGTGACGGTCGCCACCGTCGAACCCTTGGTGCGCAGAATGTCGGCGATGCGCATGAGCACTCCCGTATGTGACTGAGGTCACACCAGGCTACGACGCCCCGCCCCCGGGCGGTAGTGCCCACAGGGGTAAGACTCCTGGGA